>AUXO017421832.1_pt1 | contig 21201 bp, 23 predicted proteins | sample 768731 | NCBI WGS metagenome assembly AUXO01 (sample SAMN02715735, study PRJNA202380) | gut metagenome | biome: sheep rumen | host: Ovis aries | place: New Zealand: Palmerston North
GGAGCAGTGACGGTATATCTTCCACCGCCTACCACTCCTTTGATGATTTTGGAAGTATTCATAATATTAATGCCTCTTGTATTTCTTATCAATACGCAAACTTCGGATGGCATACAACTCACTTAAATGCTGATTTAATGTGGTAAATCAATGCTTGTTTGCGTTATTTCCATCTTCCAATCGCAATATAGTAATAATCGTTCGACACAGTGCTAGGTGTTCTGCCGATTGATAGATTAGTTGTCGAAAGACCTGCGTAACTGACATTCCAATCTGTTCCGTTTTGGAGCGGGGTAACTTGAACTGAGATTTTCTCACGATTTACAAAAGGAACAGGAAATGCTTGTGCTGCGGTAAAAGAACCCGCCCTCACATGAATCGCACCGTATTGAATAAGTACACCATCGGAGAATTTTTTCCAACCGCCTTCGTCAGTCACACCGGACTGCATCAAACCGCTCTTTAACTCACCTATCTCATCTCCAGTGGCTTTTGCATCAGCCGGCCTACCCATAATGGTTAATGTATCATCTACTTCATATACATTACTAGTATATATACCACCATCTACCCACTGTTCACTTGTATCATCATAATAATACCAATGACCATAATTGTATCCAGACTCATTGCCTACATATACATAAACCCTAGTATCATCAACCATCTCTGATACTGTTTTAGCCACATTTGCATGAGTACCAGAATTTTTAACAATTTGTTTTCTAACAGCTTCACCAGCAGAAGTATAATTAACTCCATCAGCACCAACTCTAATATCCGCAAGTTCAGGGTCTTTACTAGTACCTGCATCAACAAACTTAATACCATATACTGCTTTAACTATAAAGTTTGTATCTTCCCAAGAATATCCATACGCATCCTGACTACCCATTCCAGACCAATCAAGCATATCAAATCTAGCTCTATATGCTTTATACTGTGTGTCACCAGTTGTATATTTCCACATACTCAACTGAACAGCACGTAATGGATAATGCTGAGTACCACCTTCTGAAGCACTATCAAACACTCCAAAACTATTACATATAAATGGATTTGCCTGTGTAGCTGCCCTTAAATCTGAACCAGAAACAATTGCTCTATCAACTGTTTTGTATCCACCTGTACCAGTTGTATATACTCCAAAACTAATAATAAGATAAGGATAATTAACAGGGTCATCAGATAATGTTACGTATGAACTAACACCGCTTGAAGGTGCAGAATATAATGCCGTAACTGTAAACTTCTCACCATTACTAACGCCTCTTTGAGTTGCTAAAAAATTATCCATCCTATTATTAATAACATTAATGTCGGCGTTTACATCTCCTTTGAAATCATCAATATCTCCATTTACATCTGATTTAAAACTATCCATATCTGCATTCATACCAGACTTAAACTCAGATACATCCTGATTCACATCAGATTTAAACTCCTCGATCTTGGTATCAATAGCATCCATATCTAAATCTAATTTTGCAGCTTCAGAGCGTATCTCATCAAGTATTTGCTGAAGTATAGTTTCTGCTTCTGTAGGTATTTCTATACCACCATCAGAAACACCATCTTGTACATTTAATATAAATTTTGCAGATATTACTTTCTTATTGTCTAAATCTGTAAAAGTTAATGTTGCAGCACCTCTACCAGATACATCAGTCATATCAGTTTCTACATGTACAACAACTACATTACTGTCTACAACTTCACAGCTGTGTTCAAAATATCCACCATTAGCTTTTAATCCACTAATAAATACAGATATACCACTTTCAGGTATTTCCAATGGAAATCCTCTATTTAACATGTGAAACTTTATATCTCTACCATCTTCATATTGAGATAAATATACCACAGGATAATTACCTTGTGGAGTTATATCTAACTTATATTCATTAATAACAAAATTAGCCATTTATACCACCTTTAAACAATTGTTGGAATACCACCATTTAACGTAATCATATATAATACCTGTTGAGCTGAATTGCTATTTGTAAAAATAACTCTATTGCCACTAGTTGTGTATGTCATATTACTTGCTTTAACTTCACCAACACCAATAGTAGAATTGCTTGTACAAGCTATAAAATATACACCGCAATATGCATTAGCATATTCACTTCTAGCACAACATAAAAGCAAATGAATTGAAGACGTCGGAAATGATACTGTTGTCCTGCCACCTTTAGAATATACAACACCTGTTGTTATTTTTATACTATTCAATATGTTAGTAACATCTGCTCCGAGTTTACCCATATTAACAGCATTATTTGCAATCTTACCAGTTGTAACTGCTAAATTAGCAAGTTTTGCTGTTGTAACACTTAAATCCGGAATACCAGACACCACTACATTATTTACATATGATTTTATTTTTGACCATAATATAGACAAACCATTTCCATCCAAATAGGACATAGTCACCACCTTATACTAAAATTTCATTTATCTCTGTTTCTGTCAAAGGCTTAAAATTTAAATCTGTAAATGTCTTATTACCTTCAAGAGTTACACCATTTATCTGTGGCTTACCTTGTAAATCTTGATACGTAGATGAAATTGCTGTAACTAAGCCTTCGCTATTTATTATAGTAGTATATGTTCCATTATATCCTGTCCTAGAATAATGTAAACCATTATCATCAATCTTAAACAACTTAGTAGCTGTGCCAATAGAATCAGAATCAACTAATATTAAAAATTCTTTCTTTACACCTGTTACAGAATCTAAAATCCATCTAAATGAACTAGATGAACCTAAAATTAAATTTGATATATTCTGCATATCTTGGTCTATAAGTTGTATTTTATTAGCAGTATTTACCTGACTACTTTGCGTACCAGATACAATGCTTTCTATTGATGGCATTGTAGAACTTAACGTAACCTTATCAAATGAATGGTCTTTATATTCTACATACTTTATACACTGATGGTTTACCCTAAGTTTTCTATACTTATCTATTATTGTTACTACTTTATAAAGAAATATCTGACCATCTAAATTGTTTATGTCAAATGTATAAGACCTTTTTGGTAAGCACCTTTCAGATAATACACTTTCACCATATTCTTTTAAATGTTGTGGTACAGTGTATCTTTCATCAACTACACTATCTGATATTATCTTATCTGAATAGCTAAAATCATCTAAATACTCTTTACCATCATTAACAGAAGCTATTGTTAAATACCTACCGGTTTGCTCATCTTTTTTACCATATACATAAAGTCTTGTAGTAAAACCTGAACTCTCACCTATAAATTTTAAATTAGACATATTTAAGTCTTCTATAAAAAATTCACCAGATGGTAAAAAAGAATTTGTATTAATAACATGTAATATTTTATTAACTGTATTATAGTTAAAAACTACTCCATAAGCAGAGGACACAGCAGATAATATTGTTTTTGCATTTGCAGCTCTAAACGGAGTACCTTCTTGATACTCAACTGTTGTACGTTTTGTTATATCTACTCCGTCACCATACTCGGCTGTCCATCCAGATGGCAATATAAATGAAAGTGCACTTGGAAGAGTTACATTTGTTTTTCTAAAATCTATGTAAATATCTTTAAGCCAATCATCATAATCTAATTCACATGTAACAACTACAAAATCAGATTGTTCTTCTACTTTCTTTACTATAAATCTATTAGACCAACACTCTACCTTGACCTCTTCCGCTATATATGAATAACCTATATATGTTTTTTGTATCTCAAATGATAGAGTATCTGCACCATCAAAATTATGTGTATAATAGCACTTATCATCTTCAACATTTATAGGTACAATATTATTTACATCTCTATAATCATAAACTTTTATAACTACCATATACACCTCAAATAATAAATGTAGGATAATACTTAATAAAAATATTATCTACACAGCTGTAATCACTAACAGATATATAATTATCACCTGGATTAACATATGGAAATTCAATCAAATCTGTATTACCAAAATTATTTAAATATGATTCGAAGTTTTCTGTAATTAAATCATTCTCAATATCTGCATCATATAATCCACATAATACACGTCCATTTAATCCATCTATTACATGATATTTATAACTATCAAAATTATTTATTGTAATAGAAACTGAATTACATACTACAGTAATATCACTAGATGATAAATTACTCTCAAGAACTATAATAATACCACCATCAACAATACCCTCATTATTAATGTGTATAGTTTCATTACTATCAACTTCTTTTTTATGAATAACATATGGTAATCTCTTTACAGATATAAATGTTATCTCCAGTAAATAATAATTAAGAACATCTGTATGCTTTATAGTATAGGCACTCATTATACCAGAATACTCAAATTCTGTATCGCCTATAACCAAAGTAACTATATCACTTTGGAATAAGCCTATAACCTTATTACAATTTACTTGAGCCTGCTGAGCATTCTGTCCGCCTACATAAAAACTTAACTTTATGCCATTCTTTCCATTAGTTAACTTATTTAATATATATGAATGCTTCCCCACTTTTCTATATACATCTGATGTAATAGATGCTACAACAGGCTCATATTTAATAAGGTCTGCATTATAGTCATAAAGACTAATGCCATTAACTAAAACCAAATCACCAAGCATTGGGTCTAAAATACCATACTTGTCATCATAAGGTAGTCTATCATCAAACATTTCAACCACCTCCAGCAGCTATAATCCTAGATATTATTGGAGCGAGTCTTCTACCAACCCTCTCTGCATCCATAATAACATCACCATCTTCCATCTCAACATTAACATTATTAACAATTGGAGCTGTTCTTAATGCTTCAGCTATATACTGAGCTAATAACCAATACATTTCAGATATAACCTGACTACCAATACCATTAGATACTATAGACGGGTCTATAAAAGTACTTCCTATAACAAACGATTTTATATTGTCATTATAGTCTGTTATTGCCCCATTTAATGAATCTTCTATCCTTCTCATAGTAGAAGGTAAAGCTTTTTCAAAACCAATAGCAATACCAGGAGGTAACCATCTACCAACTTCTGTCTCAGCTAACTTAGAGGGGGAACCAACTTTCACTGCTGATTTCATTGCATCAATTATACCAGAAGCAAAGCCTGTTACCTTATCCCATAACCAGCCTCCCATACCACTAATACCATTCCAAAGACCTCTTACAATATCAGAACCTATAGAATATACAGCGCTCGGAATACTAGACATACCTGATACTATATTAGATTTAAAACTAGATGCAGCCTTTAAAGCTTTAGATACAAAATTTGTTACCCAAGCAGCAGTTCTTGCTAAAATCTGATTTAAAAGCGTGCCTACATAAGAACCTGCTCTAGATAACCAACTATGCACATTATTATAAAAACCACTGGCAGCTCTCAATGCATTTGATATAAAGTTTGTAGCAAACGATATTATAGCAGATACAATAGCTGCAAATAACGAAGATATAAATGACTTAGCTTTATTAAGCCAATTAACAATATTATTATAAAATCCAGTAGCAGCTTTAAGTGCATTGGATATAAAACTAGTAACCCACAAAGCTAACTTAAGTAATATATCAGAGAACCACTCACCTATAGCTGCACCTATATTTTTTATAGCATTTAACAAATATGTAAGTGCATTAATTATACCACTTCTTATAGTTGCTAATATTGATGTAACATTAGTAATTATAAAATTAAGTGCATTAGAAGCTAACGACATTATGGTACTAATAAGTATTGGACCGTATGTCATTATAGCTTGTACAAATTGTGTAAAGAATCCTATAACAGCCTGTATAAGTGTAGATATACCATTTATCATTAAATAGCCGATATTTTCAAGTAATGATGTTGCAGCCTGTAATGCACCTGAAAAATCACCATTCAATAATGATACTATAATTCCTATAACATCTACAACAGCATCAAATAAATGAGATATATGGTCCGCAAGCCCTTGGAATAATGCTATAAATACAGGTCCAAATAGCTTAGAAAACTCATCGAATACTGTTTTGGCAATGTTAACTATGCCACTTATAACAGGCTGCAGCATAGACAGATAACCCATTAACTTAGAAACAGAATTAGATATAGAAGATACTAAAGTATTCCATATAGCAATCATACTGTTTCTAAAACCTTCATTTGTTCTCCATAAATGTACAAAAGCTGCTACAAGAGCTACTATAACAGCGATTATAGCAAGAACTGGAGCAGATAATCCACCTATAAATGTAGCTAAACCACTAAATCCAGTTTGTAATATTGTTATTGCAGCATGTATCTTTTTTATATTTGCAAAAAATGTAGAAAATAACAATACAATTTTGCCAATTGCCCAAATAACTGGACCTACAGAAGCTGCTATCAATGCCATCTTGACTATAAATTTCTGTGTCTCTGGAGATGCTGTATTAAATGATGTTACCAAATCTTTAAGACCTGTAACAAGCCTTCTCAGTGGACCACTTACCATATCAGAAATTATAATCTTAGCTGTTCCTAAAGCAGATGTAAATAAAACCCAATCACCTTTTAAATTATCAAGCATTTTGCTAGACTGATATGCAGCATCACCCATGCCTCCAAAAGATGTAGAAGAACCATCTATATCGGCTGCAAGTTCTTCAAAATCTTCTTTAGAAGAATTTATAATAGCCATAACACCTGGTAATGCTCTTGTACCAAATATACTAGCAACTGCACTTAACTTCTCAAATTCATTAGCAGGAAGAGAGTGACCATACTCTTCAAGTATCTGTTCACCAGTTTTTAAATTACCCTCTGTATCATACAAATCTACATTAATACCTGCAAAAGACTCTCTCCACTGTGCCATAGATTCTCTTAAGGATAATATATTACCCTTACCGTCATGAAGAGTAATTCCATACTTTTTCATCAATGCCAGATTTTCTGCAGTAGGATTTGTTAACTGTTTTAATGCCTGTCTTAATCCAGTACCAGCTTGTGTACCTTTAACACCTGCAGATGCCATTGTGCCAAGAGCTAACGATACATCTTCAAGACTGTAACCATATCCACCTGCAACAGCACTTACATACTTAAATGACTCACCTAATAAATCTACATTTGTATTTGAATTTGCAGATGTGGCTGCTAAAATATTTGCAAACCTACTTGATTGATCTGCACTCTCGCCAAACGCAGTTAATGCATCTGTTACAATATCAGATGTTCTAGCTAAATCTACACCAGAGGCTGCAGACAAATCCATAATACCCTTGAGGCCTTCTAACATATCTGCTCCGCCCCAACCTGCTAATGCCATGTAATAAAGAGCATCTGCAGATTCTTCAGCTGTAAACTTGGTATCATTACCCATCTGGATAGCTTTTTGTCTAACTAAATTAAATGCAGTTTCTGCATATGTACCCATTTGCTGATATTGTAATCCAGCATCTTGTGCAGCCCTCTTTAACTCTTGTGAATTTTTATCTTGTAATTCACCAAAATCACCACCTATAGCCATAACTCTAGCCATTGCAGAATCAAAATCTGCACCAGCCTTAACAGATGCTGCACCAAAACCAACAACTGGAGCTGTAACTGTAGTGGCTAAACCTTTACCAACAGTTGTAAGTCCTTTGCCTATAACTCCAAGACCGCCAGATAACATATCAAATTTTGTATCTAATCCAGCTACGTTCTCATAGGCTGTCTCTAATGTAGCATTAAAATTACTGGCATCTAAAGCAAGTGTTCCAACCGCTGTTCCTAAATTTATCACAATTACACCTCCTTTCTTGAATATTTATTCAGAAACTTTTACATAAGAACCTGGTTCATAACCTAAATCTTTATACATTTCACTAGCTGATTTATAGTTCTTAGCTTTTACTTCTTGTTTGTTAAACTTTTTAAAGTTAGGTTTTTCACCATCTTCAACTTTAGATAATATATAAATACACGCCTCATCAAAACAATAAGCAGTATAAGTATCATCTATCTCTAAAATTTCACTTGGCCTAACTTTAAACTTTTTAGACATTAATATTACATTAAGTATCTGTTCACTCGTTACGAAAATTCTCTAATGCTTTTACACCACCCTGAGTGTACTGGAATACAGCCATAATCTGTTCATCTGTGAGTTCAATTCCAGAATCCTTAATTTCTTCATAACTAGGATTAACAAAAGCAGACTCACAAATAATTTCACAAATATCATAAATATCTGTTATATTTACTTTCTTACTAGCATTACTATCTGTAAACAATGCTGTAGCCTGGTTTAAAAGACTATTAGGAATCTTACCTGACTTACAAAGCTTAAGCATGCTAGGACGTCTAAGTCTTGCAATAAACTTTGTGCCATCTGCAAACTCTGGAAGCTCTACAATCTTTGAATCTTTTACCTTTGTAAGCTTACTAATATCTACAATATCAGAATCTGCATATACTCTAACAGGTTTATGTTCAAGCAGAGGACTTATAGGTACATCTTTAACCTGCCTAGCTGATTCAGATGCTACATTTTTTGGAAACTCAACAACGGGACTATCTTCTAACCTTGAAACTCTATTAATTGCTGCAATTTGCTCATCTGAAAATCCAAGGTCTCTAAGTTCATTAATAGAATATTTCATTTTACTTTCCTTTCATAAACAAAATATACTGGCATATTTCAGCCAGTATATTCATAAATTATATTAATTTGTAGCTGCAGGGCCTTCCATATTGGTTGTTCCAGTGACCTCAGGTAAAGCCTTTACATAAGAAATATCATAAGGCGGCTGACCAGTATTTGGAGCACTATTAATTGTGTACTCAGGAGCACGGAATGTATCATCCTCAGAATTAAATGCTACAGGAACACCTGTGCAATTCGGATACATTGTCTTTTCATAACCTGTAATAATACCTGCTGCATTATAGATAGCAGAATATGCATTAAGAGTAAATACTTTACCTTTTTCATCAGAACCAGCTACAGGCGGCGTATATCCAGCTACACCATACTCAGTAACTGTCTCACCGGCCTCTGTATGACTAGCATCCTGCCAATACTTAATTGTACCACCCTGAAGAACTTTAACGAGCTCAGGAATAAATACATTATCATGTAATGTAATCTGATGACCTGTAATAGTAACAGACTGCGGTTTCTGGGCTTTAAGTTTACCTTTTATAATAAGCTTAACTGCTTCCTGCTCTTCTGTCTGTGGTTCTACCTCTATCTGATTAGCAGTATCAAATGCAATCTCAATTGTAGCTGTAGAACCTCCAGAAGTTTCTTCATAAGAAAGAGTAACAAGACTGACATCAATTGTCGGAATTGCATTCTTCACAGCGTTTAAAGCCATTTAAATACCTCCTCACATAATTTTCTTGTAATTTTCATACTCAATAGATATATAATGTGCCTTTATTGTATCATCATAATATGATGGCATCTGCTGACCATATCTTCTAATCATTGGATACAGTTCTTTTCTAATAACATATTTTACTTTTTGAACTAACGGCTCTAATAAACTATAACTATTATGTGGAACAAAACACATAACAGAATACATATCTCTATCAGATGATAAATGTACATGTTCATAAGAGCCATCATTTTTAACTACAACATATGGAAACAGACAATCTCCAACATGTTGACCTGGAAAATAAACTTTTATATCATTTCTTTCTAAAGCTTTATAAATGTCCATAGCCCTAGAATCTTCATATTTAAAATTTTCAGGGTCAATATAACTAAACATATTACATACCATCCATTATATTAACCATATCATTCATAACCATAGGACCAAATAAATCAAGTGTAGGTTGAATTATAGCAAATCTACCGCCATAATAAAATTCAAGATATACTGAGTACCAAATATCCTTACCATGACCAATCTCTATGGTTGTTACATATTTCTTTTTTGAAGTAATAACTTTACCATAAAGGCCTCTTTCGGCATTACCAGTCCTATTTTTCCATCTATGATTTTGCTTCATATACCGTTGCATCTCTTCTGCTTTATTCTCGGCATATGCTTGAATGACTGGCTGTGAATTTAACTGTACTTTTTTAAGCCTTAATTTTATTTGGTTTTTACCTTCCGGGAACACCACTCGCACTGCCATAATCAATAGCCTCAAATGAGATGGTACAAACCATGCCCCATTCCATAAAATCTTTTACACCAGTAACCCTACATTTTCTACCGGAAAAATAGCAAAAATCTCCAATATTCAAATGACATCTTTCTATGCCTTTATCATCTATATACATTACATCATCTGTTATGCACATAATTTGTGGAAATCTTTTTACTCTATATTCACCGTTTTCTGTTATAGTCATCAGTAAATATGAATCAAGTATATGAGCATTATGTTCATAATACAAACCTTTAACTGTAAATACTTTGGTTTTACTACCTATTATTTTTTCACCAAAAGAGTTTTCGTCTTCTCTAAAAAAATCAAACTCTTTACCACTTCTTTTAATTTCCCTTTTTACTTTATAAACTTCAAACTTATTATTTACAGCCATATCAACCTCCAATAAGTATACCCGAATTAAACCTCTTATACCTGGAAGCCAGTCTTCTAAAATAACCAGATGTATCTTCTGTAGTCATACCACTTACGGTTATTGTTGAATCTTCTGCTTTTATCAACAAAAGTTCATATATGGTTGCATTTATATCGTTGCCATTCTTCTGTAGATAATACTCAATATCTTCATCTTCAAAATACGGACACTGATGCTCTCTTGTTTCAATTCTAATCTTCTCAATAACATTGTCAATATCCGTCATATTATACCTCAAACACTTTCTTTGGCTACTTCATCAAAGTGTCTCTTTATAATTGCCTTTCCCTCTTTAAGGTTCTTAGCACGAGAAATATCAATATCATTAAGATTAGCGTACTTCTTAACTTCTATACTAGACCACTGAGAAATAGGCTTCTCCTCTATTGCACTTAAAAATGCAGCATCCTCATCTGAAATTTCAGAATCATCAACAATATTTAAAGAATCTTCTTCTTCATCATGCACACTCTCAATATTTTCATTTACATTATGTTCACCAATAACCTTAAATCCCATTGTTTTATATACTGGAAAGGCACCTTTGGTTATGGTAAATGTGTCAATACCATTTGATACTGTAATCATAACACTCTCCTTTTTATTTTATCAGGGTGGTCAACATAGTCAACCACCCAACATATAGCAACAATTACGGAGTAATATCAATAATACCAATGTGATTGGCCTGCTCGAAGGAAGGCAGACAAATCATAGAAACAATTGTCTCAACCTGAACAGGGTCAACCTTCTTAGTTGTAACAACAGCAACACCAGTATCAGTAATAGATACATTTGCAGCGGCACCAGACATAAGGTCAGATTCTGCAGGAGTTGTACCAAACCACGTCTTACCAAGGTTTCCATCGGGGAACATTACAAAAGTATCAGCCGGCATAAACGACTGTGTTGTACCAGACTCATCAGCATATCTATAATCATTAACATAGATACGAATCTTTGTTCTGTTCTCTACATATCTGATAGCCTCATCCTCAGTAATCTCACCGATATTAGAACGAAGAGCAAAAATTGCTGTCTTAATCTTATCATTGTTCATAATATGGTCAAGAACTGTGCTATCACACATAGCTCTAGTGCATACAACACCAGTCTCATCACGAATGGTCTTTTTAAGAGCACGAATATCTGCGATAGGATCAGAACTCTGATAATTAGACCAAGCCGTCTGTACTGTAACCTTATGATTGTTAGGAATACCATAATCATAAGAGAATACCTGACCGTTATTAGCCATGGCAATTACACCGGTAGTAAGAGCCATCATTCTCATTCTCTCACGAGAAGCACGAGCACCACGAAGCAGCCTCATCTCATCATCAAATACTCTGTTCATAACAGCATCGATGTAAGCAGAATTACCTGTCTCAAGAACAAGGTTGAGTTCCTGTCTGAGCTCTTCATCAATGTATGTAGATTCCTTAAAGTAAGGCATCTGAGCCTGCATAGCCGAGAAACCAATACGAGGTCTCGGAATAGCAGCTGCATCAAATGCAGACGTTTTCAGAACAATAGGAAGACCCTTTGCACCCTTAATCCACTTGAGGTCTAAGCCTCTCTTTTTATCAGCCGGGAAAAGCTCTTCACAAGGGTAAGGAGCTTCATCCTGTACTAACTCTTCCCAATAAGCAACAAGTTCCTGGGACTGCATTAAATCAAAAATAGTCATATATTTTTACCTCCTAACTACCATAATCAAACATTGAGGAACTGAACATCCCCAACCTTTGTGCCAGCAGTTACCAGAGCCTTAACATCTGTATCAAGTCTGTTAATATTAACAAAACCAAACAGAAGGGCTGTACCATTCTTATTACCTTCTGTAACATCTACATCATGTAAAAGAACGGCATTATTACCAGAATTACCATGAGTAACAGGTGTCTGTAAATTTGCTAAAGAAATTGTAATAGGAGTACCTGCTTTAGCAATCTTTCTAGTAACACCATTAGCAGTTACATTAGTACCAACAGCCTGTGCAACTACACAGCCGACAGAATACTGAAACTCTACGTTCGCTAAAATCTGTCTAGGAGCTGTATAATTGGCTGTCTTAACGCCATCATAATTAAACATATAAAACCTCCATCATTAAAAATAAATTAATTCCAATAACTCTTCTTAGTGCTATTAGTTTTTCTGGCAGCTGCAAGTCTCTTACCAATTCCTTTAACAGAATCACTACCTTTAGAAGAAGACTTTTTACCACTAATAGAACTACCAGTACCCTTCTTACCTACAGAATTTTCAGAATCATCATCTTCAGAATCTGTAAACCAGAAAGAATACTTACTCTTAAAATCATTAATAATGGCATCAACATCAGTACCATCTGTGACTTTTGTGATGGCAAGTGCTACGACATCATCTACACACTCAGATTTAACACCAAGCTTAAGGGCAGTAGCTTTAGCTTCAGCAATTCTTGCCTTTTCTTCAGCCTGAGCTAACTTTGCATTATTTTCTGCCTTCTGTTCATTTGCCTTCTGTTCTGTTGTCTTCTGAGCTTCAATAAATGCCTTAAACATAGAAACAGTATTTGTATCAGAGGGGTCAATACCTAACTCTTTATATGCAGATGCTCTGCCCTGCTGTTTCTCTTTAGTCATCATTCTACTTACCTCTGCCTGAGTAAATGTCTTTTCAGTGGCAGAATCTGCACCAGACTTATCGTTCTGATTGCCATTATTATCATTTTGTCCAGTTTTAACGTTCTCGTTCTGCTGGTCAGTATTTACTTCATTATTAGCATTTTCTTCATTACCCATTTTATTTCTCCTTAATACAAATCCATGTTACCCATGGTGGTTTATTATCCACATTTATATCGCGTGGTACGATACTACTTTACCGATTTTAATTTTAATTTGTTATTGTAAATTTTAAAACAGATGACATATTATCATTATAGATAATTTTACCATCATACTTTACCATTAAATCCAGACGCTTTGCATTCAATTTTGCTCTAAGATTCTTAAATCTATCTGCATCTTTTTTACTTATAGGCTGTCTCTTTCTGTTAGACAATGATAGCTTAACCATATACTTATAACATCTATTATAATCTTCAAGAGTTTCGTCATTATCAACTTGTACATAATGACGATTTCCACACTCTTTACAATCAAAATATGTAAGATATATCGTATCACCATCACATTTAACAGGAACTTTATGCTTAATAAGCACTGAGTCTTGCGTTACATTATTAGCAAAACCACATTTACTACATTTAATAACTAAGCCTTTCATATAAGACCCCCGATATTTTATTATATCATACATTAATCATAATGTAAATACATTTTTGCATTTTTATTAAAAAAATTTTGGGCCTCTATATGACCTCAGGATTGATTTTATATATCTATGGTATAAATTCACCAGATTGATATAAAATCTAAACCGTGATATGAGGGTGAGGCCCTGGTGTGGGATTTTTAGGTCCCACTTCCAAAGGGTTCTGGATAATAGATTGGATTAAGATAAAATCCAGCCATATCGCCAGAAGCCTTCTCTCTATCAATAGATACCTCTAAAGTACATTCACCATTTGGATGGTCTAATGGTACATCATCTGCTGTATAGAAATTTCCATCTCTATCTGAACATAATTCACATGGATGACCACCAGATGCATGCCATATATAACCATTAACAAATGGATTATCTCTGGTAATAGCTATTAATGTACTTTGGTAAGAGTGCTGTATCATAGTCTTGGCAAGTCTATATGCATTATAATCAACCTTTCTGTTATGAACAGATACCATTTTAGTAACTCCATTCTGTTCATATGTTTTATATACCCATGGTAACCTAGCCTGTGGATTCACATATTTTTCTAACATTTTAGCTATATCATAAACAGACATATCTTGAGCTATACCAATAGATATTATGCTATAAATATCTCTACCATGTCCTTGTGATATATCCCACACCCTTTGACTAAGTGATTTTTTATCTGCATATAAATTACCTGTTATTATATTTCTTATAGCAATATTTTTAGAATAAGAAAATCTTGTATCAAACTTACTAACATCTATACCTAAACTAGAAAGCCAACGTCTATTTACAGCAACTGTAACATTCGATATATCATTTATACCTAATGTAACTCTTGAATTAATCTCTGTACTAAGCTGTTTACTAGCACTCCTCATTCTATAATACATCTGTGTAATATCTCTCATTTTCTGAACATCAGTACCACCAGATGCTTTATATGACTTATACTCTGACTTTAACTCTCTAGCCCATTCATTATATAACTTTCTTATCTCTTTAAGTTCTCTTTTTGTTATATCATCTCTAGCTTCTTCGGCATCCTTAAATATATATTTATCGTCGCCCATTTACTTTGCCTTTTTATCTTCTTCATCTAATAAAGAGTCTGCAAACTTCTCAGTAAGGCCCATAGATGTAATAAGACTAACTGCCTGAGCTCTTGATAATATACCACTTCTATACTCAGAAAGTATACGAATAAGAGAACTTACTTGAACACCATTAAGACGTTCTATCTGATTCTGTACCGCTTTAGGTTTACCTGCAGACAGTGAAGATAATTGAGACTGACTAGCTTCATTAGAACCTTGCTGACCTATATTCTGCATATCACTTTGACTATCTGCATTCTGTGTGCCATCTTTATTTATAGCATTTACACCGGCTGCCATAAAGTCATCACGTGTATATTTATTTATAGCAGAATTATCTCCATTCAACCCGTTATTAAAAGAACTATCTTCAAGTATCTGCCTTTCAAGAGCAATCTGATTTAATTCATCCATAACCTGGTCATCTGTAAGACCTCTCCACTTCTGCATGTATGTCTTTCTTGACATTGTTTGAGATTCTATCTCAGCTAAATCTGTTGTTTTCTCCTCAATCTCATCTTCTGGTAATGGAGTATTCTGTACTACAGAAACTTCATATGGATATTTTACTATCGCATCATCTGTATATCTCTTTACACAGTTTGGATACACAATAGCACCTTCTATAATAATATCCACCATCTTTGATAGTGCAGGTCCCCACACCTTCATCTTTTCTTTACACCTGACTATAAGTGGCCAATAAATAGCCTTCAATGCTTTACCGGATGTTATAGCACCTTGCATAGTCTCAAGTGTAATATTTGGCATATCTACAAGTTCATATCCAGCCGTCTTTATTCTGTTAAGCGAAGTATCAAGAGCTTTATAATAATTCATTTGAGACTCTAACATACCAACTTTAACATTTGGACTCTCTAAATTCTGGTCAGAACCTAAATCCCATAATGCACCTGCTGCTGTAGATAAACCTTTTGTAGAATTTGACTCCATATCTACAAGATATTTTGTAGGATTCATTGATTTTCTTTCAGCATCAGAATCTGCATTTGCTAGCTTACTATACCACTTTTCAAAATCAGATAAAAGTTCTATCTCAGATTCACCTAAACATTCACCTGTAAGACCATCATTTATTATAACAAATGCAGGTATAAAATCAAGAAGAATTTTTTGTTTAGGCGTAAGATTTTCTATATGTCTACCAGCACCATCATATATGTCTTCCTCTAAATAAACATTATATTTATTTGTTCTGTCATCTTCCTCAAGTGTATACTTTTTCTTCATAACCCTTCTATCTGCAAGAGACATACTATCGGTTATTACAACAAAACAAACAAATTTAGAAAGAACATTTGGATTACCAGGTTTTGTTTCAAATAAGAAATGTGTAGACTTTACAAATGTAATTGTAACTCCATCAATCTCATTAAAATTAACAACACCTGCAACTCTCTTACCTATGAAACAATCTCTAGCACCTTTTATCAGTATATCTTCAAAACTATTCTTAGACAAAATAGTTTTAACAAGGTCGTTCATTACAGTAAGTGCCTGTCTTGATTCATCAGTACTTTTAGCTAAATCACCCTTTGGTTTAACTAATATATCAGGCTGCTCAGCAAATAAAAATCTAGCCTCTTTGTTTATTAAACTATAAGCCATCTTATATTTAAGCTGAGCAGGAATGTAATCACCATTTGTACCTTCAACGGTAAAACTCTTTCCTCGCCTGTATATATTATAATACTTACAAATACGATTTACCTCATCAATAACAATCTGTTTATTATCTGGAGATTCATCTCGTAAAAGTCCATAGGGAATTTCGTTATAAGCAGTTAGGTAATCTTCCTGTTCTTCAAGCATATTCTTATAAACAGTAAGTTCTTCACTCCTTTTCAAAATAATCTCCTATCAAACTCTCTTTAAATAATCTGAATATACATAACCATATTTGTCTTTATATTTAATTAAGTACCACTTTCCTACCCTATGTGTACATACACCAACTTTTGTACCTTTAGGTAAAGGACTAAAACTACATGTCTTATAATTAGTACCAGGTCCAAGCCTTACATTAAGCGGATCTGTTTTTGTGTTTACAACAGCATAATACTGTACAGTGTGTACTTTATCAACGACATTTGTTTTGTTATCATTATTATCCTTAACCATTGTATCACCAACAAGGTCATATCTAGGCATACCATAACCAAGAATATGAGGGTCATTAATATTGTATTCGCAATATCTAACTTCATCACCCTTATTACCTTCAATTGTATATACTTTAGTGGCTGTAACTTTATATACAATTCCTGTATGTCCTGCACCACCAAAGAATATCTGATAACCTACTCCAGGTTTTGTCGTCCATCTCTTTGCTTTCTTATAATGATTGATACTAAAGTATGTGTAGTCATCAAAGTCACCACACAATACTTTTCTAGCCATCACCTCATCATAACCAAAAGCTCTACACATCTGTAATATACACCAATCAACGAAGGCATCACACCATGCTGCATTCTTGTCCATATTTGATGGCTGAATACGATGTAACTCATCTCCATACTTATTGGAATTATTAGCACCCTCGTGATAACCAACTTCTGCTTTAGCAATACTGATTAATACATCAACTGGATTAGCCTTAATCTTCTCTTTCTCTTTTGTATAATTACCACTAATCTTTGCAGACATATTATAAATAACAGTACTTACATCGACTTTCTTTGCACAACCTTTGATATTTACTTTGCCATACTGCCATAACCAGTACTTACCTTTATAATCTACTGGAGCATCCCAATCTGCAACCCATGTACAAGCATTAGCGTTAGCAGATAAAGCCGACATATCAATCTTATTATTAAACCAACTTGCAGAAGCATATATACCTATATTATATCCTTTACTCTCAAGAAAGTCAATAATTATTTTAAGAAATCTAGTTCTATCTTTCTTATTAAGATTATTAGCTCTACCTTGTTCACCATTACTTCCTTTGACATTCTCAACATCAAGCTCAATGGGGAACTTAATATCTAAATTCTTAACAAGTTCATATAACCATTTTGCAGATTCTGTAGCTTCAGCATCAGTACAATCAGTAGGGAAATAATAAACAGAATATGGAATACCTAACCTCTGTAACTCTTTTTGATTGGAATCAAACTTAAAATCTTTTCTTATCTTTTTGTAGTATTGCTTATTTGATTTTAACGAACCTCTTAATCCACATCTAAGCATTACACCAGATAATTCACTTCTGGCAACAGACCAATCAATATCATTAAACTCAGAAGCATCAATAAATTTCTTAGCCATATCATACCATCCTATTTACCTGTGCTTGTACAAGGTCATAATCAGCACCTAAAGCTTTCTTTCTGGCTTCACCTGTTCCATATTTACCATTAATAACATCCTGAGCAGTTTTAATTACCCAGTTTACTTTATTCTGAACGTCGGTATAGTTCTTTCCAAAAAACTTCTGTCTTTCTGTTCCTTTACCTGCAAAACCTTTAAGTACATATCCTGCAGCAGAACGAAGATAAGCCTGTCTACCTTTATCGCCCTGTGTAAGGTAGTAGTTAACAGCCGTTTGGACATTATCATATCGAGAGCCGAGGGCCTTCTTTCTGTCTTCTCCTTTGTCCCATTTTCCTGCAATGACTTCTACAGCATAATCTCTATTTGCTTTGACTTCGCCGTTATTACCAGCCAGTTCTACAATTCTGATACCTACCCATCCATGATAAGAGGCATAATCACCATCAGGTTCATTTCTACCATCAACTTCAAATGGAATTTTAAAATTACCAGAAGAAATAAAACGAGAACCTGAATCATACATAATTACTGTATTTCCACGCTTCTCGCCGACACAGCATACATGATGCCAGTCATACCAGGTATCTGGATTATCAGAAGTAATACGATGACCGAACATATGGACTAAATCTCCAATACGAAGGTCAGCTTTATTTCTGATTACTTTATATTTTCTCGCCTGAGCCTTGTACATATCAGAGAGTTTGATTCTATCCGGCATGATACCAGCTTTATAATAAAGACTATCCATACCAAAATTACAGTTAGTAGTCTTTGCTTTATTTGAATTTGAGCAGAGGTCATCAATCTCTCCCCAATTACAACGACCATCATTTGCAGAAGAATAAAATGGAGAACCTCCACCCCAACGAACTGTGAAGTTCCCATTATTGTAATTGAATCCATATATGGCCATTAAACCAAATACATATTGAGCAATTTCCTGAAATTGAGCTGCAGTTTTTACATTAGCATTCTTACCATTCCACTTTTTAAATACACCACCAAGTCTATTAAGGTAAGCAGAATAACCACCATATGACTTTAATTTAGATGTACAATTGGAACTATTAAAATCTGCTTTATGAGCATTTATAATTTTCTCTGTTTCAGCGGTCCAGCAGCTCATTCATCATCCTCCTCGCTATAAACATCTTCAAATCCAGTATAATCGGTATATGCATTAGAAGCATCTACAAGTCCTTCACCGATTATATATGCTATAACTGCTGCACCCTGCATAATCAGACCTGCAATTACAATTCCAGTTTCCTTATGACCTGTAGCAGCAAAACAACCAGATACAAATAGAGCAATTGCCATCCATAACTTACGACTTGTAAGCTTGCGTTTCCAATCAATCTTTGTATCACTTTCTTTTGCTTCTAAAACTTCCTCATCCAAAATATCTTTATTACTCATATAAAACCTCCTAAACAACATTTAATATATCATCACCACTCTTACTATTATAGCTCTTGAATTTGACATCAGCTACAGTTACAGTATCTAAACCGTACCAGATTGCACTTCAAATTGTTATCGTATCGGCTTTTTATCCGTACCTCTTATAGTTAAATTCCTATAAGTCCAGCGTACCTATTAACTTTTTATAGTTTAAAGCTCTGACTCTATACCTACCATGTACCAGACTATTATTCTGAATCACATTTGTTATATTTACATGATTATCAAAAAATCTTCTAGCATCTCTATTTGTAGGAAAATAGAACTTTTCATGTGTAAATGTATCAGTAATAACAACAGACTGTAATCTTTGCTTTCTATTTATCTTTGGAATAATTGTTAAATCAGGTTTTTCAAGTATATAATATTCTTTTACCCTTGAATTAAGATACTTAACTGTTATATCTAATTCAATAGATACATCATACATACTTTTATAATATCCTATATAATTCAATAAATAATCATAAATATAACACTCAAATCCAGCCGATTCTGCTAATCTATTTATTGTAATAGGATTATTCATATTACCTTTTCTATCTGTCCATCTTAAATTATCTGCTCTGTTATTATCTCTTGTTCCATCAATATGGTCAACCTCTTTGTAGATTTCAGGTTTTGGATTCTTTACAAATGCCATAGCTACCAATCTATGAACATATCCTTTTTTCCATCTCCTTTTATTCTTTACTTTAAATCCAACCAATTTATAACCGTGGCCATTATCTCCTTGCTTTAATGACCTACCATTTGTACAGGTTACATCTCCATATTCATTTAATACATATACATCTAAAACATCTTCATATCCGGGAAGTGTATTTACTCTTATTTTCTTCATACACCTATTATCCTTTCTCATTAGTTCCAATGGCTCTTGGTGACATTTTTCTTTCGTCAGTCACTACGCGTTGCACGTGTCTATAACCTAGCCGGCTATACACTTCCGTTCGGGGTACCATCTCAGGCTTTCCCGTTTTTCCATCGGTTTATACACCCCTAGTGCATTATGGTTAAGGGTGTGCGGATCTATATTAAATTCATCATAAATAGTTTTACCATTATTGTCTTTTTTATATGTTAAATCCCTAAGCTCTTTTATCGTATTTACACACTTAGGAGATACTACTATTTTTCTAAATCTCTTTACCTTTCTTGTATTAGAAAGTCTACTTCCTTGGAATTTATTTCTGCAACCTCTAATTAAATAACCCATCTGACGATAATATTGAATCGCTTTAGGGTCTTCATTATCAGCTACTAATATCTTATTATAACCACTAAAATAGTAACTGTCAATTCTGTCTTTCAAAGCCTGCATTTTGGGATTTCTAGCCATCTGCATATCAGTTACATGATTTATATATATTTCATCCCAAATATATAATATACCATTCTTTGAATCTACAGACATAGATATAACAGCATTATA
>AUXO013227019.1_pt1 | contig 21200 bp, 25 predicted proteins | sample 768731 | NCBI WGS metagenome assembly AUXO01 (sample SAMN02715735, study PRJNA202380) | gut metagenome | biome: sheep rumen | host: Ovis aries | place: New Zealand: Palmerston North
ATAGATTTAAAAGAAAATAATTTTTATATCTTAATTTTAATAGAAATGAAATTTAAAAACATAAATGAAGTATTAGATCATTTTGAAAATAAATGATATTGAATACAATATAGAACATGATGATTAATTGATGAATACTGTATATATGATGACAATGATTATATTTGTATATTATGAAAATGAAAAAAAGATTTTTTATGATGCGGGTATATTTGATTAGAAATAAAAAGATATAAGAAGTTACCAGATCAATTAGATGATTATTTTTTCTGAGAATCCTATGAAAAATTTTGTGATGATATGTGATATTAATTTTACTTTTTAATTTAGAATAAAATGAAAATGAAAACAAGTGATTATAAAATAATTGCAAGTCTATTGCATGAATATAAGGATAAAGAATTATCAGAAAAATATATAAGAACTGTATTAGATTGAATAGATATTGTATCTTTATTCAAGTGTATATATTTTAGTGAATTAGAATTAGATCATTATAAAGAATTATATGATAAATATAGAAAAAAATATAATGATCCGAATATATAAAAGAAAATACAGGATATTGCTATCCTGTAAATCCTATCCTATTTGCTATATAGACTACTATAAACTATATAGCATGGATATTATAGGATTTAGAAATTAAAAATCAATATTGATTTAATTGATAATAATTTTATAATTATATTTAACTTTTAAATATTAATTAATAAAATATGATAGAAAATGAATTATTAGATTGACTAAAACTTTATACTCTAAAAGAATTAAAAGATTTAGAATGATCATATTATACTAAAATAAAGAATAGCAATAAATATATCCCTGTAAAAATAAAGGATGCTAGGAATAAATACTTGCATGAAAAATGATATATTAAAAAAGACTATTCAATAAAATATATTAGACTAGAAGATATAGAATCTTATCTATGAAAAAAGATAAGTATTAAATTCGAATAGAATATATATTGATCCTATTATATAATTTTACATTTATAAAACTACTAAAATGATAGCATTAATAATAAAACTACTTATTATCTTATGGATTTTTAATAAATGATAGAGATAATTCATGTTTAGAATAGGGATAAAAAAAGGATAGAGAAAACTAATAGCTATTGAACTAGAATATAGTCAAGGATAGGGGAAAATAGCTATTGCATGATAGGATAGAAAATATAGAAAAGCCTATGATTTTATCATAGGTTTTTTTGATAGAAAAGAAAATACAGATAAAAACTATATTTTCTCTTGAAATTAACATTGACTTATGATAAAATTATTATGTATATATACAGAATAGTGATCACTAAAAAGAATTTATCTTTTTAGAACTTTACAAACAACAAAAATGATTATCACAGAAGAACTAATCAATAATTTTCTTGAATACAAAAGAAATGAATGATTAAAAGAAAAAACAATTAAATCTTTTAGGTATGATTTTATGGCTTTCTATCGTTGGCTAAAAGAAAATAAGAAACATACAGTAGAAGACATAGATAAATTAACCATTGAAGAATATAAATCTTTCTTATTTTCATTATGAGGCAGTAAGTATAGCCGTTATTCTAACACTAAATGATTATCTTGAATAACTATAAATCAAAAACTATGTTGTATTAAACATTTCCTAGAATATTGTAATTATGTTTATGATATAGGACTTGATCCAAACAAAATAAAAATGGTAAAAGCTAAGTCTAATCGTATGGATTATTTTACAGAAGAAGAAATAAAGCTGATACTAGAAGCAGTAGATCATACAGAGAAATACAGAATAAATCAACTAAGATTAAAACTACTTATCCTAGTATGCTATGTATCTTGATTAAGATTAAATGAGGTTAGACAAATTAAGATAAAAGATATAAGAAATCTGAATACTAATATTATCTGAAAATGAGATAAGAAAAGAAAAGTATTTTTCACTAATGAATGTATAAGAATACTGAATGAATACCTAGAAGAACAAAATAAACCACTACCACGAATCTGAAAAATAGCTAAAAGAACTACTGATTATGCTATCATAGGACACCATTATAGAAAATTCTGAACTATGCTATGTAGACAAACTATACAACTAATGTTTGATAAACTAAATAATTATTTAAAACGAACTAAACATATAACTTTACATACACTAAGACATAGTTTTGCTACTACTTTACTAAGGAATTGAGTAAATCTAAGTGATATACAAAATCTTATGGGACACTCAAAATTATCTACAACAGCTACATACCTACATGAAGACTGGAATATCTTACATTTAGAACAACAAAAAGTTTTTAATCATTTCATGATCTAAAAAATAAATAATTAAATTTCGAGGTATTAAAATGCAGGTATAACCTACAAACTTTTTTCTGAAAATTCACTTTGACTTGAATTTTTATATTTTTTATGTATACTACCACCATCGATAGAGATAAAAGATCTCTAATATAAAATTCTTTAGGGGTATAAACCTAAAGGGTCATGGGTTCGAATCCCATAGCCCGCCCCATTAAGTAATAAACTACTTAAAATAAGAGTCTTATGTTAGAGATAACATAGGACTTTTTTCTTTGGAGAATGAGATAGTGGAGTCCTGATCTAAATCGATAAAGAACAGGGCTACAACATGGGAACTTAATTATATGGCTGTGTTGTTTGAGGAAAGTAGCCCTTCCAAGAGCAACACATTCATACAATTAGGTTCTTTTTATTAAAGACAATGTCGCCCCTATGATAAAGGGATAAGATAAAAAGCTGTATGGATATGTTGAATGCTACTACACTTTTTATCTTTTTACCTTTTATCATCATGCCATAAATGGAAGAATGAAAAATGTTTCGAGGATCTGTGTTCTATGAAATGTGAATGGCTTGTGAAACAGCAGAAGAAAGAGCTGAACTATGGCAAGCCATCATGGAATACTGAATGTTTAACAAAGAACCACCTCAGAAATTCAAGAGAGATTTTGTAAATGTGAGGTTTATCTTGGAGAAGAGTAAAACCTTAAAACAGAAAAGAAGTGATGCTTGAAAATCTCATACATGAAATCAATACACAAAATGAGATGAGAAACGAAAAACTACACAACAAGCACAAAAAACATCTGTGGAACAAATGGAACAAACGGAACAAGTTGGAACAAATGGAACGAATAAGAATAAGAATAAGAATATAAAAGAAAATATAAAAAGAAAATATTTAGAGAATGTTCTACTAAGTGATGAAGAATATGAGAAATTAGTAGAGAAATATGGTAAATGAACAATAGAGAGAAAAATTGAGGACTTAAACAATTACATAGGTAGTAAATGAAAAAAATATAAGTCGCATTACTTTACTATCTTAGAACGGCTTAGGAGAGAGTGAGCGAAGCCGTTGGAGAAGAAACAAGAGAAAACAGAAAACAACGATTTAGACATTGATACTAGACCAAAATGGATGAAAGAAGCCTTTCCTTTGAACAAATAGTGTTATGTTGTATGATACGAGATTACAACAAATACTACTTAGACAAAGGTATTAGTAGAGATGATTTCAAAGTTGAATTATCCAAAGAACTATACGATATAATCGTTGAGTATGAATGAAATCAACCATTAGTACTTGCTGAATTAGTGAATAGAAGTATTGAACTACAAGACTATGCAACTTGAATTATTGCAGGATGAGAAATTGCATGATACAATAGGGATGAAGCATACAATAAAGCATTGGAACAACTTAAAAGAAATTCTTCTCTAGGAGATATGAAGAAAACAGCTGAAGATATTATAAGCTGAATAAGACAATGAAAATCTCCAAACGAACTTATGAAACTTGTTAATAACTTCTACACCTACGAACCTGAAGAAAAGTCTATAGAAGATTTAACAAGTGAAATCCTATGAGATATGAGCTGAGAAAATGAAGTAGTTGCTTACAAGACAGGATTCAAAAACTTAGATCAATATCTTAATGGATTTCTACCATGACAGCTTAATATCATAGCATGAACAAGTTCTACTGGTAAATCGTTAATAGCAGTGAACTTTATATTAAAGCATTTAGTAGATAGTAGAAAGGTTGCATTCTTTAGTTTGGAAATGACAAATAAGGAAATCTTACAAAGAATGTTTGCTAACCTTACTTGAACTCCAATGAATGCTATTAAAGACAAAACAAGTAAAGACAACTATGAGAAAGTAAAGGAATTAGCAAGCTGATTTACAAAATTCATAGACTGAAATCTATTTATGTATGATGATAAGCTAACACTTGCATGAATAGTAAGTGAGATAAGAGCATTAAACAGAAAGACAAAGATAGATTTAGTTTATATAGATTACTTAGGAATAATCTCAGTAGCTAAATGAGAAAACAGAAACTTAGAAGTAGCTACAATAACAAGGACATTAAAGTTATTAGCTAAGGAATTAAAGATTACCATTGTAGCATTAGCACAGCTTAATAGAGAGGCTGATAAATGAGATAAAGTCCCTGAGTTATCACACCTTAGAGATAGTTGAGCTATATGACAAGATGCTGATGATGTAATAATGGCATTGAACTTATGAAAATCTTATGAGTGAGAAGATAAATATACAGATGAACAGAGAAAACAGATACTAAGGTTTTACATAAGGAAGAATAGAAATTGACCTACATGAGAAGCTGATTTAAGAGTTATATATAGCAAAATGCAATTAACAGATGATTTAAGTTTTAGAGATAATGATCCATTCTAATGAACGAATATGAAAAATTTGAGGCATTAAATGTAAGTAGTAAGTTTGCTATATGCTGATTACCAATAAGAGTAGATACCTATAAGACTTGTTCATTTGGTTGTAAATATTGCTTTGCTAATTGTAGAAAGATAATGGAGTTTAAAAAGTTCTTACAGGTGTGAGATATGGACAAAGTAGAGAAAAGATTAGATAAGATATTTAACAAAAAGAAAATAGATGAAAAGAATTTCTTAGATAATCTAATCAATAGTTGAATTACATGGCATTGTTGAGGTATGAGTGATCCATTCCAACCTATTGAAAGAGAACTATGAATAACAGCTAAATTGATAGAGATAACTAAGGAATACTGAATACATATCTTGTTCTCAACAAAGAGTGATACAGTTTACAATGCAGATATTAACCCTGAACTACATACATTCCAATTAAGCATAACAAATATCAAGAATATGAAGAATATAGAGCCTAATGTTCCTGATATAGAGAGTAGATATAAGTTCTACAGAATGCTGAAAGATAAATGATTTAAGGTTTGAATAAGGATACAACCTTTCATACCTAACATATCAACATTAGATATAGTGAAAATGTTTAAAGATGCTGATAACTTTACATTGGAGTGAATTAAGATAGTCCCTCAGAATGAAGAACATAAGGAGTTTATACTCAATGAATTGTGATTAAAGAAAGAAGATTTTACTCAGATGTGATTACTTAACTTAAATCCAAGAAAGAGAATAGATATGTATCAAGACTTTATAAACTACTTTGTAGAGAACAGCATACCATTCTCAATAGCAGATAACGACTTACATTATATTTGAACTAATAAATGTTGTTGCTGAGATAGATTAGTTCATAAGAGTACAGACTTTAATAATACAGCTATGATTTGGAAATGGGGGGGAAAATACTCAAAAGAACAGTTATTCTGAGAACTAGATAAATGTTGATTATGTAATTGTAAGTGTAATCAACTATTCACTTCTAATAGACAAGAATGATGTACTACTGTTAAAGAGTTCTTTGATAAAAGATTTGATAGAAAAAGTAGCCCATTTAGTCCTAAGTTCCAATATCACAATTCAGATTTATTTAGTAATTAGTGGCATGACATACAGAGAATTAGAACATGAGTTAGAAGAAAACCTAGATAAGTTAATAGCTATGTATGAGAAATGAGAAGTAAGTGAGAAAGAGGTAGAGAGATACAAACAATACATAAAGAAAACTTTATTTTGTTACAGAGTAATAGAATGAAAACAGAAAGAACAAAACTTAGAAGTTGAATGAGTAGAGAAGAAATAGAGAGATACTTAGATGAACAAGATGAGTTAGAGATGGAAGAAAGAAAAATCAGAAAACAAAAGACATACTCAGATAGAGAAGAAATGCTAAATGATATGTGATTAGAAAGTTATGATGTTCGGAGAGATGAACATTATGAGAACGGACAAGATTAGTTTTATAACCTATTATTATGATAATGAAAACTGCAAAAATTACAGAAATTTGACAAGCTAATAAGTGGGACTGACCACATTGAGCTATTTACTACATTCCATTAACACTAGATAATGGAGAAAAAATCAGATTAGGAAAGCAAAAGGAAGATGCTTTCAAAGTATGAGATACAGTTAGCTATGAAGTAGTAGAAGAATGAAAGAAATGGAAAGAAGTTAAAGAGAATCCTTTTAAGTGATGAGCTAATAATCAAGCTAACAGTAAAGCAGCTAAAATATGAATGGCTATCAAAGTAGCATTTGATTTAGTTTACAAAGATAAGTGATTAGATGAAGCTAAGAAACTCACTAAAGAAATCTTATTATTTGCTACTGAACTAGAATGAGAATCTGATTCTCCCTCAAGTTAGTCCTCTAAAGAAAAGGTTAAGTCCTAGTGAAGCAATAGAAAGAGCTAATAAGTTAGCAGAACAACTAAGAGCTAGGACTTCTCCACCTTTACGAATGAGAGGACAGATAACAAAGGAAGAATGGAATAATTTAAAACAGTAAGAATAAGAATACTTTAAAATAATAGAAATCAGAATGAACATATCAGAATTATCAGAAGACATCAGATTACTACTAGATCAACATGAAAGATTTAAAAGTTTCTGAGTGAATATCTGAACAGATGTTATCGGAGAATGGTTAATGTTAAAAGAATCAATGGAAAGGAAAGCACGAGAACTAGAATCAGAATATGATGAGGAGAAGTTAGCAATAGATAGAGATAAGTGATTAAGATATTGAGAGCTTAAAGACATACCAACAAAGATAACAGATAAAGCAGTAGAGAGTATCTTAGTAAAAGAGCTATATGATAGGAATCAGATACAGATAAGGAGAAAGAATGTAGCAAAGTTATTAAGAGATACAGCTAAGAATATAGAGAACTATACAAATAATTCTAAGCTGAATATCAGAACAACTACTAATATTTAGAATTACTAATTAAGATGAACTTTTGATGAGGTAAATCATTTCTTACAGCATATATGATGATAGATGAACTCTATACCTATCACTTACTAAGAAAGGTAAGTATAACTCGGAGAGAATATGCTAATAAGAAAAGATTAGAACAGAAAATAAAAAAGAGAAAACAAACATTTATACTTTAAACTATTACATGAACAAGACACAAATTATTTACACAACATTATTATGAATTATCGTAGTTCTATTTAGTTATATCTTAGTAATGCAACCTAAGGTTAAAGCAGGTAATGAAATACTAGAGATACAACAGAAGTTAATAGAACTAGATAACTTAGAACAACAAGCAAAAGATAATTGGCATTTAGCAGAAAGTAATAAAGCTGAATGTATAGAGAGTTGGAATGAACAACAAAGAAAAGAATCAGAATTAGCAGAAAGCTATAGAACACAGAAAGCAGATTTAGAAGAAAGATTGGGTTTAATAATGCAGAGATAACTGCAACAACAAATCCTACTGAAAATAATAAAGAAACAGCAGTTAGTATCGTTGCAGAAAATGAAATAAGCGAAGAAGATTATCAAGGTGGCATAATTGTCCAATGAGAATATTCTTGATGAAGAATTATCCATCATTGATTTGATTACAACGATATAAGACAGGATTATGTGAACTATGCCTATAAATTATGATGATGGGATTTTGTATATCTAATTGAATGCGAAAACTGAAACCGAAACCCTAATTCCAAAGTTCGAGATAGGGTATGATATGCTTATGGGTTATGCCAATTAAACTATAAATACCAAAGATACATACTAGATAATACAGATTATAAAACGAACCGAGCAAGGCAAGTAGAAGAATGTTATACTAAGTATCAGAATTGAACACCTTTCTATTGAAGAAATAGAATAATCAATGGGAAGAAATGTTATGAATATGTAAAGGATAGATTTACCTATATTGAGTAATCATGAGTCGAGTTAAACATAATCCTATAAACGAACGAAAAAAATTCTGGACTGAATATGTATGAGATAAATGTAGTTGGGGTTTGTTCTATCAGAGAATGGTTAAGTTTGACTATCCTAGAGAAATAGCAATTAAAGAACGTTTACCTAGTAATTCATCTAAAAAACAGATATGGACTGCAGGTAAAAAAAGGACAAATCATAAAATGGTTAATGATAGTAAATATAATCCAAGCTACTATTCAATCGATATAAGATATCCATTAGAAGAAGAAATAAACATATTCAAGAGAGCTTATCTAAGACAAATAGAAATTGCTGAAAATAAAATATATGAAGCTGATTCTCCAGAAGAAACAACAAAAGCGAACAAAGAACTAAACAAAATTATACAAGAATACAAAACTTTTTTAACCTTTAATCCACTACACCATGTATAATGTATTATTCTTAGTCTTATGAATTTTAGTTGGTTATCGAGTATGAGAATATAAAATCCAAACTCAGAAAGAAAGACTAATTAAGCAATGTTGATTGATTGCTAAACAAGATGCTAAAATAGAAAGGTATGAACAATATGTACCTAAAACAGAGATTAAAAAATTTCAAATAATCAGACTTCATAATGCTTGATATACTAGTAGAGAAATCTGAGATTCACTAAAGATAGATAACTCTGCAGTAAGTAGAGCTTTGAAGAGATGGAATATTAAATAGATCTCTGTGTATCTAACATATTTGACCTGAGTATGTCATTAAAAGACTCAATTCTTAACAGAGAGGAAATCAAAGCAATGGAAAATCAAAGGCTTGATGTCGGAAGCTTTTTCATGATGTATAAAGTATAAAAGGTAAAAGATAAAAGAACAATTAACACTAGCAGATATACATTGCACTGCTATCCAGTGAGAGTCTGGACTCTCTGACAATTTAATTCAGATTTATTTATTATTATAGAAGAATGAAAGATTGTATTGCATTAAATGAATCCATCAACACACTAGTCCTATCATTCAGAGATAAATACTTTAGTTATGGTGAAGATGATAAAGCTGATATAGAATGTATAGACTGGAGAGAAGATGAACTTAGTTATAACTTTCAGATTTGAGATTATTTCTTCTCACTACAAGATATATACTATGCGATGTGGTATGATATACCAGAGAAGATATTATTTGAGTGGTATTATGAAGCTATAAATGAAAAAATAAGAATAAATCTGAAGAACTTTTATTTGATGAATAGGAAAGAATGAAAAAATTGATAGAGCTATTAAAACAATTTGATATTAAAAGAGGACGACAATATCCAGAATATAAAATTGAAAAATGAATAATATATTATGTATATCATAACCCACTTGAATGAGATGAATATACAGATTGTACACTAAATATAATAAGTAAAAAATTCTGATTCATAGAACGACTTGTTGATAACGATAAGATAGACAATAGTAAATTCTATGATAAGAACATATTAAAATGATTTATGACTTTAACAAAGGAAGAAAAAGCTGATAGTATTATTATGAATTTATCAATATCAGAGAATCCAATTTCAGATTTAATTAGTTATTTAAGATAAAATGAAATATAATTGAAAAGAATACTATAGCCAATGAGATGTATATAAAGCTATAGAAGAAGAAAATAAAAAACTAAAAGCAGATACAGAACATACAATTAAGTTCAATAATAAGATTATAGGGAAACTTAAATTAGAGAATGATAAGTTGAAAGTAATAATTAAGAATAATGAATTAGAACAGAAAGCTGATTGGAAACATATAGAAGAATTAGAAGAAGAAAACAGAAATCTGAAGAATGAACTAATGGAAGATATGAAAACTGAAACTAAGCTGAATGAAAGAATCAGATTCCTAGAACAATGTTTAGATAATAAAGAAAAAGTTAATATAAGTCTTAGAGAAGAAAATAAAAAATTAAAAGAAGAAATATGAAAATTTATTATGAAATCGTAGGTAGTATTGTTACGATTTTTAATTTAAGCAATAAAAAAAGACTGGAGTGGTAAATACTTCAGTCTTTTTAATTTTACTTCTTCTTTCATCAGTTTTTCTTTCAACAAGCCATTGTGTATGTTGGTTAGGAGTTAAAAACTAATTAAATATCTCATCATTTAGTAAATGTTCCACTACCTGCATTTGTATAGAATTGTTTTCATACTCTGTCGTATAATCATATTACTGAGTCTGATTTTCTGTAGCAAGGTACAAAATCACGAGTTAATGTTCAGTTTACTGTTATCTTAGCAGAGTATAGTTTCATATAACATTTAGTTACAGGTGTTGAACCATCTGAAAAGAAACACATATATCAGCTAGTATTATTGGCACTATTAGATATTCATGATGATGTTGATGATGATGTACCATCATATACCCAACTTCTTCAAGATGATGAATAATTTACTGTTAATGTATGTAGTGTATTTAATGATAAACTAGTTGTAATATTAGATGAAGTTCAACTACCACACCAAGAATTTAATTCACCTTTGTTAGAACTTGCAATATATATTGTAGGAGATTGGTTAGAGCTACCTTTCGCTCAGAACAATCAATCTTCAGAGCCTCTTGGATTTGTTTGAGTAATTATAAACTTCATATCTACACTTAATGTAGTCCATTGGTTTATTACTCATGTATTTATGTATTGTGTTCCACTAGATTGTATATACTCAACTTCTTGATATCAAGGCATCTTAGTAGGTCGTACTTTAGTAGTTCAAACATACACTGCTTTTGCAGGTGTAGTTCATACATATATATTCTTTATTTCTGATGTTCATGTATATATACTCATTTTATTATTAGAATTATAAAACTGATTTTACATTAGTTTATACTCTCTCAATATAATCGCTATGCTAAATATAGATAGGACAAGGAAAGGAAGCACTGTATTTGTACTTCCTACCGTTGTTAGTAAATTTATACTTCAAGTCATTCCAGATTTTTTATTTAATTAAAGTTAAGCAGTTACAAATGTTATTATATTATTTGCTGTTCAAGAAGCTGGAGCTGATGAAGAAGTCTGTATTTTATAACTTGTTGAGTTGTTAGATGATACAGTTTCACTAGCTACTACAGATATGTTTCAAGAACCTAGTAATGATGTATTATTTATTGTCTTTATGTTTGTTCAACTTACTAATGTTGCCTGTTTTGCATCTACTGCTGTCTTTACTGCTTTCTGTGATGGATAATAACTATCACTATTATCTGTTAAATCTGTTTTAAGATTTGCTGTTGTTTGCAATCATGTAATAGCTCATGTAGATCCATTTACACTAGTTACTCATGTGCTAGAAGTTAAATATCAAGCATCATTAGTTAAACTACTTACATTATCATCTGGTTGTAATGCTGTAGCACCCTTACTAGCTCAGCTTCTAATAGTTGCTAAATCTGATATTGTATCTTGTTTCTTATATACTTGTGCTTCAGTAGCTATTACTGTTCAGCTATTTGTTGCAGCTGTTGTCTTACTTGGTACTACTGGAGAAGTACCAAATGTCTTAGTTCAGTTAATAGTCTGATTTCAGCTTGTTTTAACATAATCAGTAGGTATAGAACTAGAAGTTATAAATCAGCTATCATTAGTTAAATCTGATGTTTTAGTTGGTACTGTTACTGTTACATCTCAATGACTACCATTTACTGAAGTTACTCATGTAGCACTTGTTAAATATCAACTATCATTAGTTAAATCACTTACTTTAGTTGGTACACTAGAAGAAGTAATAAAACCTGAATCATTAGTTAAATCAGAAGTCTTTGTTGGTTGTGTTATAGTTACTTCTGCAATTCAAGTTACTTGTCATAATGTATTAGTAGTTATTTGAGGTACTTTTGTAGCACTTCATTTAGAAGTATATGCTGTTTGAGTAGCTAATGTATTCTGTTTAGCATTTAATGCTGTTGCTAAATTAGCATTATCTGTTGGCTGTCATGATAGACTACCAAAACTTACTGTTACTTCAGTATTTTTTTGTAATAACCAATCTTGTCAGTCATAAATATATACATCTTTCATTGCTACCTCTCAGCTTTCTACTGTTGTACTTGCTGTTCATGTATAACTAGATCAATCAGGTTTATAATTAGTAGTTCATACAATTTCTACCATAAACCAATCTCAAGTAGAATAAGCATAAGGAATATCTAAAGGAAAGCTGATAGGTTGTCATGTAGTAGCATCCCAAAGACTTAGGAATTTACCTAATCAAGCAAGATTATCTATCTTATCGTTTAGTTCTTTACCTTTAGCTGCACTCAAAGCATCTGTTGTAGATGTACTTGTTAAGTTATTGATTACACTAGGTAATGCTCATCAGTCTTTTATTAACTTACCTGTAGCTCAGTCAAATACTGCTATATGTCAGTTCGTAGCAGAACTAGGTCATAATACATCTCAAGCTCATTCTCAATCAGATCAATCCATAATAGTAAATTGATAATCTGTTCAATCTGTATAATCTACTGTTATAGTATTAGTCTTTCAGCTTTTTGTAGCTGTTATACTAGCAATACCATTACCTGTATCTCATTTCTGTCATTGAGGTCAAGTAGCTCATGTATCTCCTTTTACTCATTGAATACCTTGAATACCCTGCTCTCATTGAGGTCAAGTTTCTCCCTGTGGTCAAGTTTCTCCTTGAGGTCACTGTATACCTTGTTCTCATTGAATACCTTGTTCTCATTTATCTCATTTAAGTCATTGTATTCATTGATTTCCTCTAGGGATAGTAAAATTAAGAACAGCTGCACTTGATGTTCATGAATTAGTTACAATAGCTTGAGTTCAAGGTTCTCAAGTAGTAGTAGTTCATACATTAACTGTAGCTGCATCTCACTTTTCTCAAGTATCTCCTTTAGGTCAAGTATCTCATTTTAATTCTGTTTTAGCATCTGCTAATACTACATTTTTATCATCTGTATCAGTAAATACCATATCGTTACCAACAAAAGCTACTGATTTTAATGATGCTCATGATTTTCAAGGATCTCATTTTTCCCCTTTACTTCATCTCTGTGTATTTATAAATTGTGTCATATTTTATCTAACAATTATAAAGAAGCCTCTCATTCTTCTTATAATTGTTTATATCTTAGATAGGTTGATTAGGCAATCTTATAATGGTTGGTTTGGCATAGTAGGTTCTGCTATTCATTGCATATCTACAGGTGCATTACTTGGCATCTCTCTAGGAGTTTCTAATCATTCTTCCATACCCTCATCTAATCACTCATTTAATCATTCTTCTATACTTTCTCATACTCATTCATTAAGTCATTGAGATAATCATTGATTTAATGCTGCTTTTAACATCTCACTATCATCATCTCTAGCACTAAGATTTACATCATATCTATCAGTAATATCTCTAGGTAATGTTCATTCTAATTGAGTCCTTACAAAAGTATCTAATACATCTTGCATCTTGCTTGTGATAATGTTTACTTGTTCTAGTAGTTGTTCTGTAGTTGCTATCTTACTTACTCATTCATTTAACATCTGTGAGTTCTCATTAAGTCATTGCATAATACTATCTCATACAAATCATAACCCCTTAGCAACATCTTCTTTAGTTTTAACATTATATTCTGCTAACATATCTAGCTTAGTATTGAGTTCTTTTACTCATTTTGAAGAACTTTCTGTCTTAATGGCACTATTTACTTCTTCTACCATTCTACGAATCTCTATTAATTTATCAGCAAGGTCATATCAGCCTTTTCAGTTTACTATATTCTTAATCTCTGAAATATCTTTTCTAATAGCTGAATCATCATAAGATTTTCTAGTATCTACAGCTTTCTTTATTGCTTTATCAACATTATTAAACCTAGAGTTGATTGAAGTAAAATAAGGGGCTGCAGTTCTACCTCGTGAATATTTATTAGTATAAGCATCAAATTCATTACCTCAATACTTATACCTATCATAATCATCTAGTGTATCTCCTCAGTCAAACATATAGAGATAGACTTTATCAGCATTATAGTTGTCAAAGTTATAGATATACCATCCATAACCTAACTCATTTAAGATTCAGTCTTCTACTATTTTTTCTCAATTTCTCATAAGGATAGTAACCTTAGGAGTTAATCAAGTAGCAGGACTTCATTCTTTTGTAAAACTTACTGCAATTTGTTCCATTTTTTAAATGTATAATATAAATTACTATTTGTTATTATCATTAGCATTTATTGCATTAGATATTTGAACGAATACCGTATTTAATCTATCAGTATCCGTACTTTGTCATAAGTCTTTTGTCCTTATTCAAGATTTTACTTGTGACCTAGCTACCTTTTCTCTAAGAGGTTTACTTATCTGTTGTAATAATGTTTCAATAACTCAAGCCTTAGATGGATAGAATGTACTAAGTAAATCTTTAGCTTTAGATACATCATATAGTGATAAGTTGTATGCTCGTGCTAATACCTCATTATTCATATCTACTCAAGTGGCATCTTTTAATGCCTTAAAGTATTGTTCAGTAGTTTGATTTCATTTCAAAGCCTTAACTGCAGCTTTAACATCTTCAACAGATCATTTATCCATAACTCAAATCAATTTATCAAAGTTTTTATCTAATTTGATAGCTTCTTCATCTAGCTTACTGTATTTTTGTAAGTTACTTAATGATTTAGAAGTCAGACTATTATTAAACTTATTTTCTATTTCATCTAAACTATTTAATGTTACTGATAGCAAGTTATTATCTCATCCACTCCATCATTGTTTATACAAAGATTTTAATTCTCTAATAAATGATTCTGTAGTAGCAGCATTAATCTTTTCCCCTCATCCATAAACTCTGTTATATAATTTTATTATCTCATCTCATAGATTTACATCTTTTCATTTAGCATTTACTCAGTTGAAAGCATTTAATTGTTCAAGGCTTTCTTCTGATAGTGTTAATTTACCATCTTTTAATTCAAATTGAGGTATCTTGTTTACATCTTTAACTTTCTTTCAATATTTCTTAGGATCTGATAGAGTCTTCAAAGCATTATTCAAATCATTTACTACTTCTTTAGTTGTATACATACTTCAATCTTTAGTAGATATTCATACATATTGTAAGTTATTCCTTACTTCTTCTAGTTTTCTACCTTTATTTATTCTATCAGTATTTAATGTTTCTTTAGCTTGTTTTAGTGGTTTAGCTAGTTCTGTATAAGGAGTTTTCGCTGCATTAGCATCACTAGCAAATCATTTAGAGATATTAGACATATCATCCCACTCTTGTACTGATTTCTTTATGATTGCATTCTCAGTTCTATCTCAAGCTCATAATACAATTCTAGGTAATTTCTTAGCTGCATTAGATGTGCTTTTAACTACTTTACCTAATACATTACCTGCTCAAGCAGTTCAAGCTCATAATACAGCACTATTCAAGTAATCATCTGTACTAGATAATTCTCAGTTTGTTAAATCTTCTGCTCATTGGAAAGCAGCTCAAGCTCAAGCAGCATTTAATGCTTGCATTCAAAACTTAGCTATTTTTGGTGCTTTACTAGCAGTTATCGCTCATCATACAGCAAATTCAGCAGGTGCAGTTAATGCTATCTCTGTTGCAGTTTCTCATAATCATTCTCATATATCATAAGCACTTTTATCTTCAGATAATATTCATTTTCATAAATGTGAGTTTGCTTTATCTTTAGCTTCACTCCAAGAATATCATTCAGCTTTCTTTAATTTATCCCATACACTTCACTCAGAAGTATCAGCTCACATTATATTAGCTACTGAATATCATAATTCACCTAATCAAGCTCATAGATTACTTCATAAGAAATTCATTCAAGCTCATATAGTATTTTGTGTTAGATTAACTAATCATTGTCCAACTCATCTTATTCATGCAGATAATTTATCTTTAGCATTTATAATTGTCCTATTATCTACTCATAATGTAGATCAAGTATCTAATCATAACTTAGAAGCTAACCATAAGTTGTTATAATCTGAATTTCAGCTAATGTTTCAGTTAAGATATTTAGATACATATTCTGCAAATGGCTTTCAGTTATTAGCTAATAAGAAGCTATCTACTAATTGTTTATCAGTAAGTTTAGAATTTACTTTCTGTCCATTAGCTATCTGTCATTGTCTAATAATTTCTGCAGCATCTGATACAGCCATTTCAGCTTTAGCTAATTTAGCTTGTTCTTGCTTTACTTTATCATTACCAACATAACTAGCAGTTTGTGCATTTAGCTGTCTTTTAATCTCGTTATTAGCTTTCTCTACATTCTCAGCTTTTCTTTTAGCTACAGCATTATAAGCATCCTTATATGCTGCAGTCTTTATAGCTTCACTTTGTCATTGATACTTTTGATTTATCCAATTCTTAATCTTAGCATCTTCATCAGCACTAATAGTTGATTGTGCTGATTGTGTTGGTTGACTAAGTGTAGCCTGTTTCTTTCATAATATATTGTCAAGTAATACCATTATATTCACATATAAGAATATAAATCATCATAGTTATTTAATTGTGTATTGTTTACTCCTCATAAGTTCCAAGTTCCTTTATTGTTCTGAGTATTAAATTTATTTGCTACATTTACTCAATTCTCTGTCTTGTAGTATGGACTATTAGCAGAGAATAAAGGTTCATATTTATATCATTTAATATTAGAACCTGCTGAATTAAAGTAATTCATTAAATATGTTTTCTCAAATCTCTCATACTTATTTTTTGCAACATTATAATTCTCTTGTAATCAAGGTAATAACATATCAAAATTAGAAATCCATTCTGAAGCAGCGATAGCAGCTCATGATGTCTTTCTTAATTTTAATTCAATAACATTTATTAAATCATTTACTGTTTGAATATTTTTCTGGTCTGTTATTCAATTTCTTAGAGCTTCTAATACTTGGCTTCAAGTTGCACTATCTCAATCTTGAATAAACTTTGAATTTTTGAGATTTGCTAACATTTTCTGTCAATCACTACTTCTTAGCAAATGGTCTATTCATCATGAAGATGCTAAATCATACATTATTCAGTATGCTTGAGATGCAAATTGTAAATCTTTTTTCTGTTCAGCATTCAAATCTTTACTACTTCTCATATTACTTATCTGAGTAGTCATAGGATTCTCTCAATATCAGTATTGATTAGCTACATTACTAGGACTGATAGATGGATTGAAGTATCAGTATATCTTGCTAGGATTTACATTTGTTCTTAAATGAACTGATTTATCTCATCATCGATTAGATTCTAATAATGTTAGATTACCATTATTTTTATCTATTCATACTACTATAGCTACGTGTCAGTATTGTGGATAATTCTTTGAGTCCATTACTGCTACAGCTCATATATATGGTTCATTTGTATTTGTAATAGCTTTCTTTTTATCTACAGGATCAACATATAATCTGTTAAATCATAGTTTCTGTAAATAATCATTTACAAAACTTCAACATTCCCCTCAAATTCATCATAGGCTTCAGTCTTCTTTAACAAAACTATTCATGAAATCTTTAGCTCATTGAACAAGCTGTTTTTTAGATATAGGTGTATAGTTTGTGAATTGTCCGTTAGCTCATTCTTGGTATCATCATTCTCAATTACCTCATATTCAACTTATAAATCATTCTACTCATTCAACAGTTCAAGTATTCTTATCTATCTTCACATATCCTATGATATTTCATGCTGAATCTTTAATAGCTTCTAATGTCCAACTACCATTAGCAGAACCTCAAGCAGATATAGTATCAAATTGTGGTTTTGCTCTTAATGGAGTTATAAAATTATCATTTAGTGCATCTGCTAACGATTTACCACTAGCCTTAGCTTCTCTTATTACATCTTGCACTACTTGATTCATAGGTCTTTGGATAATATCTCAATATTTATCATAATATCATTGTAGTACTGATTCTAATGCCATTGCTTTATCTGTATCTGTTCAATTCTCAGCTTTATCTAGTGTAGGATGTGTTGCTTCATATTGAGCAGTAGCTAATTCTTTAATTCATTCAGGAGAATATTGCATATATAATCAATAATTCTTTTGTAATTCTGATATTGTATTTGATCAAGCTTTATCCATTGTAGCTCTCTCTGTTTGGAGATACTTTATTGTTCATTGTAGCTTAGTTTGACTTACATTTAATGTATCTAATGCTTTCTGTATCTTTTGTCATCTATCACTAGTTAATAACATAATAGTTGATAAATCTGCATCAGGATATTGGTCTTTTAAGTCACTTTGTAAATCTTTCATTGAATTACTTAACTTTAATCTTTCTGCTTCTAACTCACTATTTTCATCTACTAGTTTTCTTTCTTCTTCTGTTGGTTCATGATATAATCTATCATCTAGTCAATCTTTATTAACATCTCTATATAACATTTCTTTAGCATTCCAAGCATGAAATCCACTTAGTCCCGCTAGTTCAGATAAATAACCCTCATTAGCTATTCAGTCTTGTGCATCTTTTAGTGAATCTTTAATAGCAGCTGCTCTTGTTGGATCTGTTGCATTTACTGTATTAATATAATCTTCAGGTATTTGTCAATTCGCCATTCAATTTCCTAATTCTGTAGGACTCATATTATTATACTTTTCATTCTGTTTATAGTTAGCATAATATTGGTCTAGGAATCTCTTTTGGTCTTCACTTCTTCCTTTTCAAGCTATAAAGAAATTATAAAAAGTATCATAATCTTTAAATAATTCTGGATTAGTTTGAGTATATTTATTAAGATTATCAGCTATTTGATCCATTCTAGCTTGTGAGTTATCTTGATAATCCCACTCAACTTGTTTTGGATTTACATATCATTGATTTCTAGGAGTAGAAACACTAGGTTGTTTCGTTGTAGTTTTTCATTTCTGCTCTGTTCATTTTCAAAATGGATTAATTCACAATACCTTAAATTCTGATACAGGATTTTCAGGTTTATCAAAAATAGATTTAGGCTTACTGTTATTATTGCTAACATCTACTTCTTTTATATTATTTCATCCTAATACTGATTCTCATGTAGGTCTAGTATAACTTCAAACTCTGTCTGAATTTACTATTGGACTACTTCAACTAACATCTACTTCTTGTATCCCTTTTCATCATAAAACAGATTCTCATGTAGGTCTAGTACCATTATTTAATAGTGGTTTTCATCAAATTGTAGGATTATTTGTTGATGGTGTCTGAGCTTTAATCTCTTTTCATCATATAGTAGGAGTAGTATTCTTAGCTACTTGAGTAGTCTTTATTGGTTGCCCTCAAATAGTAGGTGTATTTTTTTCACTATTATATTGATTCATATATTGTTGTCATAATGCACTACCCTTAGTTAAATCAGCATATCTTTGTTTTCATGCTGAATCTAGTGCATCATATTGTTTCTTCCAATCATTATAGCTTATTGCCATTTACTTAATGTTATTATCTAAAGCTAGTTTTATTATTCTATAGCTATGTTATTAACATAGGTAATATTATTCATTTTCAACTTTTCAATTATCAACTTGTTTTTCTTTGTTGACATTGTTTTTATTTTCTTCTTGTTCAGTAGATACTTCAATATTTTTCTTAGGTGCTGTAGACATTCAGCTTCACATTGATGTCTTTATTATTTTTCACATTGTTAAATTTTAAAATATAAATCTAATCAACCTCTCAAGGTCATAATCTCCTCTTATATCAAGATGAATCTATATAACATATATAATTATATCCTGTTTCTTCAGGACTCCATTGAGTTGATGGTGTCATCCATATATGTCATCTACTTGAATACCATGTACTAGATGGATTATATGGTCGAGGGTATGTTTCTTTCGTTCTCATAACTACTCAATTTCTTGTAGTATAATAGATATGATGGTCTGTAGAGTCATTTGGAACTCGTATCATTCAAGGGGTTTGTCATGTTGCTCAACTATAACTTGTGTCATATTGTATTCTTTTCTTATATCCTGTATTAGCACTTCAGCTATAGTAACTAGGTGGAACATAGCATATATTTGCTCACTCTACTCGCATAAATCAGTTAGGACATGGTGTAGTATCAAAACTAAGGTTAGATTGACTAAAATTTATTGTTGATAACTCAGTTCAATCAATAACTAGTCTTAATCTATACTGGCTTATTCAAGGTCGCATTTCATCCTCATCAACTCAAGCCCAATAATAACTACCATTAGCCCATGTTGTATCTCCAGATTTTCATTCAATTGTTATATATCACATATCCCAATTAGATGTTCATGGATTTTGCCAATGTCAATTTACATATTGGTCGAAATACACTTCCATATAGAATGTAACATCTGATGATGATTGATTAGATATTAACAATGTTGAAGCAAATACTTCATTTCATTGCTGAAATGATGATAAGTCAAAATGTGTTGTTTGGTCTATTGCATAAAAGTCATCCCACCCCCATCAAATAGGTCGACTAATTTCATACGGCTGGAACATTTTTCAGAAAACAGGGTATGATTGCATTAAATAAAATCATTTCCCCATATCCCAATGTTCTATGTTTAAATCTGATACTGCCATTTATTTATCTAATATAAATCAGTTCATACAGGTATTCTTAACTTACCATTTGATAAATCTAATGTATCTCTACTTAACATATATGTATCTCAATCTAACACTATGTAATTACCATTAAGCATTACTACTCAACTACCAACTCATGAACTATATTGTCATTGTAAATATCATATCTGACTTCAGTTGTAATAAAAAGCTATTCTTCATTGACTAGATGAATAAGGATATAGCTTAATTCAGTTAGAGCTTGTACTACCTGCTGTGATAGTAGTTCAAGATATATCTCAAGCTGTAATAGTTCAGAGATTAGCAGCGATAGCACTAAGATAACTTACATCGATTTTATCTGCCGTTACTGCATCTGAGTCAATCTTACTTGAAGTAATAGCTCAACTTGCTATTTCACTAGCAGTGATAGTATTACCTGCTATCTCATTTGCTGTAATTGT
>AUXO018072227.1_pt1 | contig 21179 bp, 35 predicted proteins | sample 768731 | NCBI WGS metagenome assembly AUXO01 (sample SAMN02715735, study PRJNA202380) | gut metagenome | biome: sheep rumen | host: Ovis aries | place: New Zealand: Palmerston North
TGGAAATTATTTGTTTGCCCGTTATACCAACAGTATAAAGAGATGCGACCTTGCACTGAATATGATTTAAATAGTAAAATTTCTTCGTTGCAAGCAAGTACATCACCGCTCTTTGCATCTTGAATTGTCCAAAGTCTTACATCATTTTCTAACGAATAATGCGTGCAAGAATACTCTTTACCTTCATTTGTCTTATAGGTATAAGTATTATCTAATACTTTCACTATTTGAAATATAATACCATCTTCATTATCTATGCACCAGTCTCCAACCTTGAACTTTGGTTTGACCTTATAAGCAGACTTTTGCTCAACCTTCTTTAATTCCTTCTTAGCAATGCTGATAATAAAGTCTACTTCTTCCTCAATTCTACCTTCATAATCTAACATGTGGGCACCTCTTTGGGATTGGTCAAGAATTAGTTTTTTAAGGTATTCTGCTATTTTGTCTCTGGTTACATCTTCCTTCTGCTCTTTTTGATATGGCAATGCATAAACATCGTGGAGAAGGTCTTTCCATTTAGAAGGGCAATCATTATCTTCAAGATACTCTATTATTCGTGCAAGTGTGTACTCCTCATCTTTCGACAAAGGGCCACGCTCTTTTTGCTTTTCAAGCCAAGTAATATAGCGTTCTTCATCAGGAATATTAACTTTGACAAATTTAATTAGTTCTTTCCTTATCTTCTCATTCTCATTTTCTTTGAGTGAGGGGAAAAGAGTTTCTAAACTTTTCTTAAAATCTATTTGGGCGTCAATGTACCAATTCTTCGCCTTTTCAATGGCCTTGTCATAGGCTTTTGCTTTTTCTTCTATTGATAGTTCTTTCATAATCTAACTACATTTAATAACCGACATTATAATTACCAAAATAAACCATGCAAGAAATGGTAGTTTTAGACATTTCAGTTCTTCTTTCATAATCACAATATTTTATTTATATTGCTCCAACCTTCAACATCGAAACCTTTACCACAAGCAGCACAAGTGACACAAGGTGATTTACCACCATCTATATCTTTATGCCACCATATATCTCCCTTTTCAAGTTCCAACTTACTTCCACAGTGAGGGCAAATGCCAACAACTGACAACTCTTTTCTTTCTAATATCTTCATAATTATAATGCTTTAAGTTCATGTAAATTCTCAATCATAGCCATGCAAGCATCAACAGGGTTGTCATACCACTTGTCAATAGTTCTTTTAGGACAATCACAATGATATGTATCATCTGTTACTGACTTCAGTACTCTTGTTCCATTTGGCAAAACACTAAGTAATGCTGCCAAACTCCAACAAGGAACGTCTGACTTATCTTCTTTCCATTCATTTTCCTCGCGAGTGTATTCAAGATATGGTTCTGCTCTTGGATAATCTTCATAACCCTCCCATTCATCACCTTCTGAACACCATTTATCGTGATATCCCCAAAATCCATCAGCGCTTTCAAGTGGAAGGAATTCTGCCAACTTCTTGCTTTGTTCTAAATCTGTGTATGCTTTCATAATTCAATCTTTTTTATTGATAAAACTATTGTAAAATCCACAAGTAAATCCGCCTAAGAATACAATAAGAATATTATTTGTATGTATTCCGATAGCTACAAGTACAACTGCAAGACTTAATAAAGCAGTTGAAATCATTTCCTTTTTCATAATCAATTCTTTACTTCTATTTTTACTAACTTACGGCTTTGCTTTATATCGGTGTATGACTTTATTGTCATAGTTATTCCCATTTTATTACCAACAAATGCTTTCTTGATACGGATGAGGCATTAATATTGAGTTATCAAATTCAAATCTATAATATCCTCCACAAGCACTTCTACTATTTTGCTCTTTTTTATAGTCTATGACATATATAATCATCCCATAAATGGGTGTATTATTTTCATCGACATATAGACGTATTTTATAAGGTCTTAATGTATTCCTATCATAAAACTCATCAAAATTATCTTTATGAGAAGTTTCTGCTTCTTGTAGAATCATTTTTATGTCACGTTCAATTGCATAATGACAATCATAATGATTGCCTAAATACTCAAATCCATTATCTTTTATTGAATATTCTTCTTTCTTAATTGTTGTCATAGTTATTTTATTTATACTTAAATTAAATTTTCTAAACAATATTTAATTGCTGCCTCACAAGTTTTTGGAGCTGACATTTTATCTGTATTTGCCCTTCCTTGTATCTCCAAATTCTTGAAAATAAAGTTTTCGGTGTCAATTTTATATAATATGTAGGTATAGTCCATAACACCAGGACCAACCTCACAAGGTACAATGGCAATATGAATATTATGAGCCTTCCTCAACCACTTCATTGCCATTTGGAGAGTTGGCGCATCTATAACCTCACTGCCATCATTTTCAAGTTCATACTCTGATGGAAAATCTGAATCATAATAATTGAATAATTCTCCATCAATATATGCCATTAGACATTTTTCATCGAACCCTTTTTCTTTTAACAGTTTTGCTATTTCAAAACTAACGTAATCCTCCGTGATCATATTCTAATCTATTTCTATTTTCTTACCACATTTAGGACAAGTAATAGTCTTTGCAAGATATGTTTCACCTGCATATGTTCCTACCCCATACCCTCTTTCTTCTGTGGAAATATCAGAATCGGAATATTCTATATAAGAATTACATCCATAGCATTTTGTAATATTACCTTCGTATATCTTTGCCATATTTTATAATTTTAATTATACATTCCTTCAGGTGCTTCCAACGCCAGGCCTCTTTTAATAAGACCTATATAGTCGAAATGATGGGCATTAAGCCAATCAAATACTGCTTGTAGTTCAAGAAATGAAAATGAATTTATTGAAGAATCTATACTTAGTATGAAGTCTTCACGAATTTCAACACCTTTTCCTAATATTTCCTGTACTTCATATAGCTCTTTCTCAGTCATGCTTGACATTGAACGAAGATATGGTAATATTGACCATTCTTCAATGTCATAGCAGTTATAACACCAATCAGATTTACCTGGAGTTCTTCCTCTAAATAAAAGACCTTCTGGGTCTATTCCAATTAAAATTTTACTTCTTTCTCCTTTTATTCTGCATTTAACTCCATAAGGTAGTCTTATACAAAGATTCTTAAGTAATAATGATTTTCCTTCTTGTGTCATATTATTCTTTCTCTATATATCCATTTTCTAATAGCCAAACAATCGTATTATAGACTGTATCTATTAGAGTTTCTTCAATTGTCTCTTTTTCTTTCCAATTTGTAAGTTCATAATATGAGGTATTTAAGATCCACTTCAGTGAATAACTGGAATGTATTGTTATAAAATTACAATCTTTTCTTGTTTTTAACACATCTAACAAGGCTCCAAGAGACCAGCAAGGAATGCAAAACTCTTCAAGAGTCATCGGTTTGTTTTTACCTCCTAAAGTATACCCTTTATTGTACCACGATAAAGCATTGATTGGATCTCCTATATTTGGAACATGATGTAATTTATCACTATGTGGTAGGACATACCCGTAATACATATCAGCACTCTTAGGGGATAATCCTAATTCCAAGAGTTTCTTTGATTGTTCTATTGTTGTATAGTTCATATCTACTCTCCTTTTTGTGCTTGAAGTCCAAGGCTTTCCAATCTATATTTCTCATCATGAGTTAATTGAAATAATCCAGCATTATATAACTCTTTAATTGCTCTTCTCAACCTTGCGACAATCATCGGCTTATTATGTGCAAGATTGCTTGTGTGAGTATAATTAAGATATTCATCTGCTTCTGCTAAATTTTCGCTAATATTACTTACATCCATCTCTTTCACTTCAATGGTGTTAATGGATGACATCATGCTCTTAACATACCCCAAAGCAGTCTGTTGTTCACTACTTAAAGAATCAAATGGCCTACCTGCATATATTTCATCTATAAGTTTCTTTATCTCAGCCACTACAGCGGCTTTGTCAATATACTGTGTCATAATTTATAGTTTAAGCATAGTCTAAACATACCATTTTATCACCAATAAAACCAAAATTCCGAGGCTTACTTTCTCCATTTCTAACAGGTTTAAAGTAGTCTAACTCCTCATTAGTTAATTCTTTAGTGTTAACGTCACATCTTTTCTGTACTTGCACTAAACCAAAATAACTGCAATAATATGATGGGCATATCATATTACAAATCGGTTTATAATTCTTAAAATTTTTATAGAACTGTCGTTCTTTGTAATTAGAAAGACATCCTTGTAAAAAGTTCAGATGCCCGTTAAACGGATTTGCTAATTTAATAGCAAAATCAGACAGCTTGAAAACTATTCTTGTAATACCTTTGTCTATATACTGCCCCATATTTTATTTCTCCTTTATATTATACATTCCTTCAGGTGCTTCAATGGCGAGCCCTTTCTCCAAGAGACCACGATAGTCAAAATGATGAGCATTCAACCAATCGATGGATAAATGACAACCCTCGAGACTAAAAGTGGGTTCAGGTTTAAATTCACAATCGTAATCTGCCTTACTATACTTTATCCGGTCTTGGTGTTCTTCCTCTGTCATTGAAGACATTGGACGGAGATATGGTTTAATATCAATTATTTTGTTATAGTAAAATGCGTCTCTTAAAACATCTGCATAGTTGTGCTCTAAATCCAAGAAACCTTCTTCTGTTGTTCCGTCTTTAAGCCAAATCTTTAAACGTACATGGTAAGGTAGCCTTGAACAAAGGTCTATAAATAGCAATTTTTTATCTTCTCCTTGTGTCATAATTCTTTTAGACTTGTTCTTATTCGTTCTAATAAATCCAATTCATATTGACCTATATACGCACCATCAATTGCTAATTCCAAGAGTTTCTTTGATTGTTCTATTGAGGTACAAATTTTAACCATTAATTATATTTTTAAATAGTTTTAATATGTTGATTCGTTTTTGGTTTTTAAATTCCAATTCACGTTGCCAATCATAAAATGTCCTAACTATTTTCATTATATATTATTTTTTAAGTTTTGTTCTTTATTCATTTTCTTAATGGTTTTACGAATTTCTTTAATTTCTTTTTCAAGGTGTTTTAAACAATATCTATTAGCCCATATTTCTTGTTGATTACACATTTCCCATTGGTGTTTATCTAAATCAGTTTCATAAGGGTCATATATTCTTTGTTTAATTATTTCCGTATTACGTTGTATCCATCTAAATTTAGATTTTAGATACTCTAATTTTTTATTTGCTTCACTAATTTCTTTGCATTTCATATGGGTTATTCTCTTCAATTACTTCAATAGCCATACCCTGCATATCCTGCTGGTACTTTTTTATAAAGGTACTCACAAGAATTAACATTAAATCCATTTTTGATAGTAACCGTTTCGTAAGGATCTTTAACATCACATCCAATTATTATGGTAGTGAGTAGAGCAATTAATAATTTTTTATTAATATTAAATGCTATCCTTCTAGCGTTTACTATCTGTTCCTCTGATACTATTAACTGATTATCAGATTTTTTAGTTTTCAAAATATTAAACTTTAAATTTCTCATACACGTATAAGGAAAATAAAAAGAAAGGGAGCATTAAACTCCCAAATTCTTCCAACTTTTTATACAATTAATTTCATCTTCTTCCCTCTTTATCATTTCTTGTAATTCTAATAATTTTTTCTGATAATGATCTATACGTTTTTCTTTTCGTTCTATACGACTCTGAATATCATTATCATCTATATCATAATAAGAAGGATCATCAATATGCGTTAAACAATCAATATCAAAGAAACCAGTCTCAATAAATTCTTCTTCACCTTGTCCATTTATAATAGCAAGTGTTAATTCTAAAGATTTTATCCTACCAGAGCCATCAGTTGAAGGATCAATATCTTTTATACAAGGATAATTTTGATCAAAAAGGCTCTTTTTAATATCCTCTAATGAGTTTTTATACTTAGTGAGAGTTGGTGATTCCGCTATCATTTTAAGAATAAATTCACGCCAAAATCCCTTTTTACTGAACCAACTATAAAACTCGCCAGCCAGTTTGTTCTCTTTATTTCGAAGGTTATTTGCTTGAATTTCTATTTTTGCTAATTCTTGCAAACTCTGAACAATATCATTATAAGCTTTCATAATTTTTAAGAATTTCTGACATTATAAGATATAAACTTTCATCTTTACCAACAGTTTCATAAGGAATTTGCCAAATTTTTAGAACCTTCAAAATCTCTTCATCAATCTGTTTAGATTCCTCTTCTGTCTGTAGTCTTCCTTTTGTTATATAAGAGGTACTTCTGGTAATAAAGAAATTTAGATTAGTAAATGAATTAAATTGATCCATCACTAAAGACGCAAATTTCTCATTTTTAGTTTTATCGTAGATTAATGAGAAGGGTAATGGACTGTCACAAATTATAATATCTACTTTTCCCATTAGTCTATTTATTTTATGAAGTTGTTTTGCAAAAACATAGATCTGATCTTCTAATGTTTTATAAGATTCTTCCCAGACTTTCTCTTTTGCAAATTCAGGAGCCATTTCAGTTTCATAGCCAAGTATTTTTAACTTAGCATATAATTGAGCCATTAATGTACTCTTTCCGGTTCCTGGTCCACCGAATAAATTAATTATTATTGTTTTCATTTTCTCGATTCTGTTCTCTTAATTTCATAAGTCTACTACAAAACTCTCTTGAAGTAAGAACTGTTTCTTTTTCATTAGTCTTTCCCATTGAGTGAGTAAGAGTTGAATTTCCAGTAGCTTCAAGAGCTTTTCGAAAACCCTCATTCTTATTTAATTCATCAAAAGCTCTATCTAAAAGATCTTGATATTCTTCACTATTTCTAGAAATTGCTTTTCCTCTCCAATATAAAGTCTGAGTTCTCCACCACTTCTTTCCTTTGCCCTTAAACTTTGCTTTCTTACCAACCAAGGAACAAACATACTCTTGCATTTCTGGGGATTCAAACTTTAATGATTGTAGGAATCCTTCCATACTATTACATTTAATACCATCTATTTCAAATGGATGTGGTGCAAAATTACTTAAGGAGGCTGATGGATAACCAGAACCACTTCCAATATCCATACGTCTCAGAATTATATTAATTAATGATCTTAACAATCTCTGGATGTCTTTTTGCCAGGTCATAAACAGTTCCTTTATCACCCCATGATACTAATGCTCCTCTAAGATGAGAGGGAATTGTACTAGGGGATCCAGTTCTAATTGAAATTTCTTCATTGGGAGAAACTTTTATAACTTTTCCATAAATTTCTGCCCTTATATAATCATACCCTTCGATCTTATTTTGCTGATTTTTGCCAAGATGATATCCATCACAATACATGCATTTATATACTGAAAAATGAACACCCTTCTTCTCTGACATTTTCTGAGCACTTTTTAAAGCACCTGCTCTGGTTTTATACATTATTTTCTCTTTTCCTGTATGCTTGTTTATATGAGAATTTATACTAAAAATTCCCCAAGCATTACCGGTAATAAAGAAATTTTTAAAAGCACCAGGTCTTGTTAATTGATCGTACAGTGCTAAAAATATATTCTTTAATTTCATCCGCTATAAACTCCTCGTTCAATTAAATGTTCTGCCTCACGCTCAAAGTATTCGATCTGAGTTGAAGTTAAGTTATTAATCCACTCATTACAATATCTAAGATACTTTGGATGGTTATTAACTCTAAATCTCCACTCAAGATAACTTTTTATGTTCATAGAATTTTGTTCTAAGATTGATCATAAGTTCATTAACTTTTTCCACATCTATCTTCTCAGGTAAGGTAGAAGTTTCCATTGCTGCTTTCATCTCTTTATCCTTTTCCTCTAAGATCTTAAGAATTTCTTCATAAGTTGTCTGTCCTGTTCTAATTTTCATTAGATAATCAGCATCAATTCCGGTTCTATCTACTCTAAATCCTTTTCCCTGTGCCACCTCAATACCCATGGTAAGAAGTCTCATACTGTGACACATATTCTTAGCATCAAAGTTTTTATGATCAAGTACTTCTTGGAATCTCTCCTTATTCTTCAACTTGTTCCATTCCTGCCAATCGGCATATTGTCTACAATAAGTTTGATATCCATCTTTATAATAAGACACATCAAGGATAGATCTTTCATATTTCAGAACACTACTTAAACGTACCTCATTACTTGTATCAGCTTTATTAACAATGCCTTTATAACCAAGAGGGGCACCATATTTATCCCAAAGTTTCTTGCCTTCTTTCCAATCAATAAAAGAAGATCCATCAACATCATAAGACATGGTATTAAATTGATAAAGATTATGCCTAAAAAATAACGTTAAGAATGGTTCATCAAATAAATCCTTATCATTATTTCCATAATCAGTATTTAAATGAGATTCACAATAAGTCTTGAATTCGTCAAAAGTCTTTATACCAAGCTCATTGTAGAGATGTCCTCCCCAGTCATAATACATTGCAAAAATGCCAATCATTCTATCGACATTAACAAGTCCACAATATCTCTGATTGAGGCCATTCTCTTCAATCCATAATTTAGCTTGTCTCGATCCCTGTTTATATCTGTAAAATATAAAATCTAAGATACTCTGTTTAGGACCATCTAATGGTTGAACAATTTTTTTATTCAACGATCTAGCCTTCTTAATTTGATCCATACTGTATCCCATAAAAGGTTTAAAACATGCTTTTGTAATGAACATGTCTCTATTCTTTCTAAGTTCAGCAAATATTGGATGCTCGAATAGAATACATCTTTCTGGGATAAATAAAGATTCAAGTACAGTAGGATTACTCTTTAATAGGAGATCCATAAACTTTTTAAAACTAAACCAACAGGTATCTTGTTTCTTATCTTTTATTTCTTCTTGATAATCATTTCCAAGACTCATAAGAATATCATAAGGTTCCATATAAACACCTCCCTTATCGATATCAGAACCAGCCCTATTTAGTCCATAAGCATGGCTACCTCTAATATATTCAAAAAGCAGATAACCACCATTTCTTACACTATCAAATGTTAACATATTTTCTTAATATTATTTTGGATTGCGTTCATTCGTTGTTTAACTTCTTTCGCTTGTCGCTGTAATTTACGATAAGTAATATTCTGCCATTGTAAAAAACATTTTTCAAATCTCTCAAGTGCATCCTCTTTATTAGTATAAATTTCAGTTCTTACTTTATAAATGGAATTCTTCCAAGGATCATAAATATCAATGATACTTCCTTGAAGTCGATAAGGAGGATAAACACCTTTTCTCTTATTCATTGGTTTAACAGTCATAATAACTCCTCTTACTAGTAGCCTAACACTATTAGTAGTTTTGTTATAATCTGAATATACCTTAGCCTTATCAATCATATGGCTCTTCAAAGGGAAAACATCAAAATGGTAAGCATGAAAACACTTAACAATATAAACATAATCTCCCTTTTTAAGATCCCTAAACGTCTTCTTTTCCATCATTATTACTGATTTCTGGTTTTGCTTCTAAATATTTCTTCAGTTCATCCTCTGGTTTAACTCCGGATGGTATTTTGTGTGCTAATCCATAAACATTTTTAGTCCAGCCATTAATATGTCCCTTATTGTTTCCAACTTGAACTCCCTTTTGAGGATCAACAGCATAAACTTTATGGGTAACACACATTCCTTTAACTTTACTGAATACTACATCTCCAGGAGAACACTCTTCCCAGCTAATAGGTGTTAGTATGTGCTTCTCATTACTTTTATATAACGGAAGCATACTGTTTCCTGGCTCGCTGGTTAAGATTGTCTCACCATCTTGTAGTCTTTTTATTTTCATTGCTACATATTGATTCATATAGTTTCATATTTAGTTTATTCATACATAATTAAGGTTTTATTACTATAAGAGGAGCAAAAATAAAGGGAAGCAATTATACTTCCCCGATGGATCTATTTTCATTTTCTACTAATTGATCTGCTATATAGCAAATAGTATAATCAGTTCTGGTCTTTAATGAATCTATCCACTCTGAAATACTAACTTGCTGTCCACCCTCTTCTACGAGGCCAAGATTATAATCAATTACCACAGTTCCTGTTTTTGAAAATGAGAACCACTCACTATGTTTTTTATCAATGCCACGATTAATATGAGCCTTGATAAAGGTGAGAGCTAGGTTTGTTACATTTCCTAATAACTCTCGATAATGTCTTTTAGCCATAATACTAATACTTAATTTATTAAATAAATATAGAGAACTCCTAAGTTCACTCTGCTCTAGGTACATTCTCTACATATATAAGGCTTTCAGACTAATTTCAAGTGGTTATTTTTCCAAAAGCTGATCCACCATGTCTATTTCTCCAAGCTATTTTAAGTTTTCTTACAACTTCCATATTTGGGGTTTCACATGGATTCTCTAAGTTCTCCGGACATTTCTCGTATTGATCCGGATACATATCTAAGATAAATCTATGAACTGCTTGACTTCTACTAGCTCCTGCTTTACAATGAACTATAAAATGCTTCCCTAAATTTTTTTCTATAAAATCTACCATATCATCTGCCTGCTCTTGAGTTATAGTTCTAAAAATATGACCTTTGTACTCTCTATCTTCCCCGAGATCATCAAAATTAACATTAAATACATTCGGTCCATCTTCTAAGTAATGTTCATTATCATAATCATCATGTTCAGGCTCAAGATAATACTTAGCACACTCTGGAGTAGCTTCAATAGAGATATAAGCAATATCTGATTTTCCCTTTAATTTCTCTACCACATAAGGAAATAGTGGTTTAGGATACACTAATACATTTTTCTTCTCTGTTTGTCTGTTATACCAAACATCTAACATATCTAACCAATCCATATTCAAAAATAAGGAAAAGGATAGTAAAACCACCCTAATCCTATAAAATCTAATATACTTTAAAATATTTTCTCTTTCTTATTGATTTTATGTTCTCGAGCACTTCCTTAAGAACATTATTGTGACCAAAAGCCCACTTATAGTTTTCTAGATCTTTGGCTGTCATAAGTTTAATATCATCGACTTCATCATCCTCTCCGCCTCTAGACTTAGTATTCATATTAATACTGCCATTAGCTATTTCTAAGAGAATAGACTTATAATCAACCTCAGCTACAAATCTAAAAGTTATATTTTGACGGTTTTCTGTTGGACTGCTATTTACTCCAATCGGAATAAGAGACTCTGACCTAAGTCTCAAACCAAGCTCTTCATAAACTTCTCTTACAGCAGATCCAATAAGATTTTCATCATAATCTACATAACCACATGGAACTGAATAGCATCCAACGAAGTCAGGACAACCTGGCCCTCTTCTTTCGGTCAAAATATGATATACTTTCTTTAATCCAAACCACTTCTTTTCTACAGCAAGAATAATTACACTTACTGCCATACTTCTAGAAATCCAATATTTTTTATTAGTTTCTTTATCTTGACATTGAAAATTTTTCATATTCCAACTAACTGTATTGTATCAACATTACTAGTAACACTATGAACTGTAGGAAGTCCATACTTAGATGTAAATTTTCTAGTTCCTCCTATAAGATATCTTGTATAAACATCTTCAACTCTTTCTTTTATTTCTTCTGATGAAAATCCTGCTACAATCTCTTTACTTAAAACTAATGTAATTAATTTCAATATAAGAACCATTATAAATTCTTCAAAAGATATAGCATCATCTTCTAGAATATTATATCTTAAACCACTTCTAATAATAAAAGTACTAGATATGTCATCTGTAACTTCTTTAGCCCTCTTATACCCATCATTGTTGGCTTGATCACCAGCATCTTCCATTAGAATATAAAATAGCTTTGAATACTCAATTTTTACATCTTTTTCAGTCATCCAAATATATCTTTAAATGGTTTTACATTTCCACCACGAGGAGAATTTTGATCTTCTAAGATTGCAAAACATATCTCTTCAAAATGTCCTACAAATTCCTTTTCCTCCAAGACTTTCTTAAAAAGTTGTGCTACATGTTTAGGAGGACAACCATAAGCACCGCAGCCAAGAGCACCGAGAACAAGTTTAGAATGTCCATTAATAAGTGCAATTCTGAGGATAGCTCTAATCTTCCCACACATCATAGTCTCATATTTTGGAAGCATTAGTCCAGTCTTCGGATCAATTTCAGGCTTCTTAACTCCAGGAACACTTATAACACTACAGATATAAGGTTGTTCAAGATAAGAGTATGAAGAGACGGATTTAAATACACTTACACATGGAGAGTATATTCCACCATATAGGGGAATTGGGTAATGACTATCATCACTGGCTGATTCATAAATTTGTTTTGCATATTCAGGATGATAATAACATAAACTTAAGTAAAGATTACTACGTCTACACAATTCCTCTTCTTGTGCTCTAGACCCTCTAAGTACACCTCCGCCTGGACAGCTAAAAGAAGCCATATTTAGAACAGCACATGTAGGGCCTAATTCACGAGCCTTGTGAAACGTGTCTTTATTCTCTACATAAATCTTAGTTTGAGGATAAGTTGGAAATTGCTTATCAGTAGCAGGCAAAGTTAAATAAAACTTAGTACCAGCCTCTAACTTAGTTTGATCAAGCTCTATCCATTCACCATTACTGTTTTCATAACCCCCTACGTTAATAGTTTCAAGAGTATCATTAAAAACCCTTGCTAATTCTTCTTTTGTTCTTATCATTGTTAGTATTTAAAATTAAATCCACTTTTAAAATCTGCAATACATTTGGAATAATCAATCTCATATTCACAGTTTTCCACAATAGTATTAGCTTGTTTGAGATCAATTCCCAGATTATTTGCTATATAACTAAGTGTACAAACCTTTCCTGTTTCAGGATTAATAGTATTTCCAGATTGAGGAATAAATATAGCATAATCATCCCCATTCCAGTAAATAATAAAACAGGTTCGTATGTGATTTTCAATTCTCCAACATACAAGATATTGATAACATAAACGATCTTCAATAAATTTATGTAACCCATACCTGGCCTTAAGATCTTTAGAAACAAATTCTGGATACTTATCTGTTAGAAAATTAAATAAAATATCATGCTCATCTTTCCAATTAAGTATTCCAAGAACATTATTAGCATACTTTTCATTAAAACCTGTTATAAACTTATCACTAGGTATCTGTTCTACTAAAAACTTTTCTTGTTTTACTCCTATATTTTCGTTTATATACATATTTCACTAATAAGGATTTTTGCTGTCATTAAACTGAGAAAACCTTATTTACGAAAAACAATTTAAATTATAAGAGGGACCGGAGCAACCTCTATAAACTCCGGATAAGTATAAAAATATTAAGTATAAATGAATAGAAGAATTGTAATTGTAGATAGTCAAGAAACACCTGACTATATGAGCTATTTCGGTATAGGCCTAGGAAATGAAATCTACACAACACAGTACTTAGACAGCATGGATGAAGGACCTAGAATGCAACTATTAACTCTAGAACCTACGGATGCTGCTATGCTAGTTGGAGGTGGAGGATTTAAGTATCTGAAACAGTATTATCACTTTGGAGTTCGCTCTGAAAATTATATGGACTGTTCTGAACTTCCTCGACTAAGTATTGAAGGAGGGGCCTTTGTAAAATGTGTTACAGAGTTTCCTGATCCTCAAACTGTGAAAGAGTTCATGAGTACTGGATTTACACAGGAAATAGTTTATTCAGATTTTAAACAAAGCTTGATATCAACTTATGAGGAAGGTCTTAAATTCATTGAATATATGGATTCACTTCCTGAAGATGAAAATTATGGATTTGACTATGAAACCAGTGGAATGCCATTGGAGCCGGATTTAGTAGTAAGTGGATGTGCAATCTGTACAAAGAAAATTGGTGCTTTTATTAGTTTAACTGATATTAGACATCAAGTTGGAGAAAATTCACCACAGTATCAATTACTACTTCAGAGACTAGGTCAATTCTTGGTAAAAAGAATGAGACATGTCTGGGTATATAATATGCAATTCGAATTTCAGGTTAGTCATAGACTTCTTGGTGTCGATTTGTATGACCTATGTGATGCTTCTGTAGTAAATGTTCTCGATGGACATCACTTAAAGAAGTACTCCCTTAAATGGACTGCTCAACGAGTTCTTGGTGTAAATGTCTGGGATACTGAATTTGATAGAATATCTGATATGATTGACCAAATGATGTTTGATGAGGTTGGTAAACTTAAGAAGGATAAACATAAAGTTCTTAAAATTACACCAGATACTTTCGAACAGACACCAGAATGGCAATACTTAGCACAAAGATATCCTCAAGATATAGAAGAAATGAAGTCTTTAATGCTAGAGTATTGGGGTATGGCATTTATGGTTCCTAGTAGTCGACTTTTAGGATATTACTGTTGTCTTGACTCTTTCTATACATTAATGTTATATGAAGTAAAGAAAAATGAATATTCAACAGATTGTTGGGAAACCTTTCTTGATAATACACGATTCGGCTGTAGACTGATGGCAAGTGGACTTTATATCGATGAGCCATTTAGAGCTAGATATGAAAAGTATTGTCATGAACAAATGGCTTGGGCTATTACTTATTGTGCAATGGCTAGATGTTGGATTAAAATGGAAAAACATCAGAAACTAGCAACCAATATTAAACGGTATAAACCCGAAGCAGTATTACTTCTAGAGCAAAATAAATTCCATGGTGGTGATGCAGTTGAAATTGCTAAAGAGATTTTAGTAGATCATATTGACACAATGGATGCTTATACTACTGGAATTAATGAAGGCAAACTGGTTCTAACCTTTGGAAATAAATTTGCTGAGAAATTCATAGACGTAGTTAAAGATGCTATGACTCAAGTGAAATTCAAAGGGAAAATAGATGAAAGTATTGTCCGTAAAAAGAAAATTCTTGGTATAATTGCTCAAGGACTAATACCATTACTTGGAATTGATAAACTTAGCTTGGGAAATAAACATATTGAGCTAGAGAAGTATATGTATTATAAGAGAATATATGACGAACTCTATAAAGTTGCAACTAAACAACTAATAGATATTCATAATATTCCAGAGACAATATATATCTTTAAAAAGAAATGGAGTTTACTAGAATATTCTGAATATATCAGTAATATAGCATTTAAGTGTAAATCTCCTCAAGAAAATGATGAGATCGCGCTTGAGTTCACTAAACTTTATAAAGCTCAAACTGCATTTCTCACTGCTATGCTTGAAAGTACTCAGCAATTACCTGAAACTGATAAATTCTATAGTTCTAGAGGTATTAACGATATAAACTATGGATTTATGGAATTTATGTCACAATGGGAAAACTATTACAAGAATGGTGTCCATAGCCAACTTTATCCTGATAAAGCCTTTGATCTCGCTTTGAAATTTTATCAAAATCCTAGTGATGATAAGGTAAAGGAGACTTGGACTAATATGAATGGATTCATAGCTCAAACTCAACTGTTTCCAGATATGAATAAACAATATCTCGATTATGAGAGAATGTTTACTCCAGAGGATATGAAAGAGGATTTCTTCTTTATGAGAAAACTTTGTCTAAACTATCTAGTATATAAAAAATATGCTAAACTTGATTCAACTTATGTTGGAAGTGATGGTATGTTTAAAAAGAATAATAGATATGTTATTGAAGGCGAAGATCATATTCCTCTCAGATATGCAGATCCTAATGAACCTGGAGCAGTAGAGAAATGTTTTGTGCACTATGAAGTGAATACGAAGAGCTCTAAAAGATGGAGTAGTGGATTTCACACAATAATCTCGCACGGCGACTGCAAAGATGTATTGTGCCCACCGTATTCGTGGGATGAAAATGGAAATATAATTTATGGTGGAAGTGATCAACTACTAACATATTTTGACATTAACAAAACTAGTGTCACGTAGAAGTGATTCTATGTTAAAACAAACTTACTATATGCTGGAAAGACTTGTTAGACTTATAGTACTAGTAGACTTAGTCACCTACAGTAAAAATCTATAAGGTAGAGTCAATCAGCAGGTTTAAGAAAAAAGAAATTAACAAAAAAGCAAATATGATGAATTATGAAGAAATAAAAAAGTTCATAGAAGACAATGATATTGAGAAGAGGATTAGGCTGAGAGAGGAGTACAGAAAAGTTTATGATTGTTTCAAGAAGTTAAGCAATGATGAACAAGAAATACTACTGCCCTCAAAACCAAGTAATTATTCTAATCTCAATACTGCAGATGACTTTAAAAGGTTTATAAAAACTAATAATATTACTAATAGGTTTATGTTTCAGCATAAATTTACTGGTGCATATACTAGGTTTAAGAACCTATTAACTAATGAAGAACAGGAGTATGTATTTCCTTTAAAAGTTCGTCCACTGTATACATCATTAAAAACAGTCGAAGATTTTAATCAATTCGCATTAGAGAATGATGTAAAGAATAGGGCTGATTTGCAAGATAGATTTTGTGCAGCCTATAAAAGATTTTTAAAACTGACTAAAGAGGAACAAGATAGTATACAATTTACCGAACCGTACGTTAGTAAATACGCTGGGATTAAAAGTCCTGCAGATTTTCAAGAATTTATCGATAATAATCAGATATTTTCAAAATCTCAATTTGCTAAAGAATTTGGTGTTCTATATCAAAAATATAGAAAGCTACCAAAAGGGGAATTATCTTTAGTTCGTTTTAAAAATGATAAACCTACATCTCTTCTCAATACTTTATCAGATTTTCAAAAAATAGTTGATGACAATAATTTAAAAACTTTTAAAGAATTTAGGGAACAATTTTCGAAAGAATATCAACGTTATCTGAAGGTAATTCCAGAACAGGATCGAAATTTAATATTTCCTCTGTCTAGTAAGAATCCTCTTGATTCATTAGATGATTTTCAAAGGTATATTAATGAGAATCATATAATGAGCTATAAAGAGTTTAGATTAAAACATAAAACAGTATACGCGAAGTATTTAAGTAAAAGGCCTAATTGGGTAGTTTCAAAACTAATTTTCCCAATAATGTCAGTAGATAAGTATGAAAATTTACAAACTAATGAAGATTTTCAAAGATTTATTGATGAAAATGGGATAAAATCTAAAAATGAATTTAGAAAAAAGTTTGGCCCGATTCAAAATAAATTCTTTAAGGCTGTTCCTAGAGAGGATAGAAATCTTAAATTTCCAATAGAAGGAAAACATCTGTACGGATCTTCATATAATAATGTAGAGGATTTTCAAAAATTTATAAATGAAAATAAAATACCTCGGCCGATTGTATTTAGAACAGATTTTCCATCATTGTATGACAGACTTTGTCGAATACTTTCTAAAGAAGAGAAGATGGAGTTGGTATATGAAGATAAAATAAATTCGTATGCTTTAATTAATACAATTGAGGAGTTCCAAGATTTTATCAGTTCTAATAAAATTAGTAGTAAAGCTGAGTTGAGAGATTTATATCCAGGATTACTAATTAAAGCCAAGAACTTAAATATAATAGATGATTTAGTCTTTCACGAAGGAAGTCATCATTCTACTGGTGAAATTTTCTTGATAAAACTTTTTGAAGAAAATAGTATTCGATTTGAATCGGAGAAAATATTCTCAAATTTGAAGTATATTTCATATCTGAGATATGATTTCTATTTACCGGATTTAAATATTTTGGTAGAATATCACGGAGAGCAGCATTTTGGTACAGGAATATATTACAATGAAGGTGTTATTATTCGTGATAAAATAAAGTTTGATTATGCCAAAGATAATAATATTCCTATAATCTATTTTACTAATAGTAAAAAGGTATATGAGGAAAAGGGATATTTCACAGACGTCATAACTGATAGTGATATCCTTATAAAGAAGATAAAAGAGATTGGTCTGACTAACCAATTGAATTCTTAAACCTCAACGACTATCCCAAAAGGGAGTACACTTGAAATCGTTAAGTGGAAACGGTAAGAATCTCAGAGATGAGATTAAGATATAGTCTGATCTGTATGGAGACGTACAGGAGTTCGTCTTAGTTAAAACTAAGTGAGAACCGGGAGAAGTAACGTACCTCTTGAACACAATGTAGTAGCGCAGAAGTAAAGGCAGCTGGGTGAAAATAAATTGCCCTCTATAGTAGTAATGCTATAGAAAATAGGAGCAAAAACGGTGAAGTCTGAGATGATGATACCGTGCTAACTAAGATAATATTAAAGGTATCTTAGTAGTGTAACGCATAGTAGGTGACGAAAAGAATAATCCTGCCAAGAGTGTTCCCACCCCATGTCGGGTGAAAATATATGCTGAACTAGTGAGAATATGAATCACTAGATCTATGAGATAAAAAACTCATAGGATAACAAAATTGATGCAAGCAAAGATCCTGACTTAATTTCGCGCTTCAACGATGGAACTGATATTTATATATACAGTGCTAAACTTTATTTAGGAGAAGATGGTTGGAATAATTTAACTAAAAAACAACAGAAGAAATGGAGAAAAAGATTCAAAACTGTCTTCCTTGGAGTACTTTATGGACTTGGGAAGAATTCACTTGCTGAACGATTAGATGCAAGCATAGAAGAAGCCGATCATATTATCCAATCATTATATAAAAGCTTTCCTAAACTGAGGGAATATGTGGAAGAACAAGGAAAATATCCTCTCGAACATGATGGATATGTTAATACCATGCTGGGGGATAAACTTCGTCCAAAAGAGATTGATTATTTAAAGAAAGCAAAAACAAGTAGAGAAAAAAATAATATTATTGCTAGATTAAGTCGCCTTGGTGTTAATCTTCCTATACAGGGAGGAACTGCATCAATTATGGCCCGAGGTTTTAATAACAATATACGAGTCTCTCTTGAGGAAGGATGGAAAACTCCTTTACAACCAATTATCTGTGTTCATGATTCCAATACTAACTATGTTCCTGTATCAAAAATTTTTGATATGAGAGAATTCTATGATAAGAATTATACAGAATATTGCGCAAAAATAGGTCCTAAAATCTTTCTGTTATTCGACCTTTTGTCAGGTTATTCATATGAAACTGCAAAAGAAATGAAACAGATTGATAAAGATACTATAGAATATTCTGGCGATGCATATAGTATTTTGAAGATATACGACAAAATAATGAATTGTAAGGAACTTAATGCTAGCTGTGATATGACAAGAGATCAAATTGAACAGAGTATTCAATTAGTTGATGATCCATATTATAGATTTATCCTTGAACAAGGATGTAATATGGTTAAGGATCTCTCAAGTATTAAAGTTAGATTCCATAGAAATGTATAAATATAATAAAAGGGAGGAGTTGAAAAATACTTCTCCTTTAATAAGATATGAAACAGTTTGATATTGTAGAATTTAAAGACAAAACTCCAGGATCTACTGGCTTAAGCCATGATAATAAATATATGTATCTTGGGGAATGTGAAATGAAAGACTCTTCTAAGAATTGGATTAAAGCAGTAATGTACTCCAACTCTGGAAAAGTTTATGTTAGAGAGAAAGAAGATTTTATAAAAAAGTTTAAAGTAGTAGAAAATAATGTATAAGAGTTGGTATATCGGAACAAAGAATAGTGATATAAATATTATATTATCCGCAAGCATGGGAAATTATTCTGATTTCGGAGTTGAAAAGAAACCTCATGGGTTTGATATTCATCTTTGGAAAATACACATACATTATTCAAAGTATGATTATGAAAAGACAAAAGGAGACTAGTTCTCCTATTCTTTTCCTTACTTTTGAGAGAGTTGTTGTGGCTCTCGGAAAATTAAAGTAAATGTGTAAATGACAAAAGAAAAGTTACATGAGTTATTATTAAAATATATTAGATCATCAAATTATATGACTGCTAGTGATGGTTGTCCTGAATTCTTATTTCCAACCTGGATATGCAGTAACCGAAATAGAAATTATACAATTAATATTGCTTCTAAAAGACAAGGTAAGAATAAGAAGGGAGAATACTTTGAAAATTCACTTTTAAAAATGGGAGAATCTTGGTATTTCGAACAATTTGAAAAGGATGCTTCGTCTCTTGGAATTCCTATATGTAGAGAAATAATCTTTCCAATTGAAGATATTAATCTATGGCAAGATTGTATAATAAAAGCATATAAAGGTATTCTATCAGAAAAAGAATTAAGACAAGAATCTAAAACTTTAAAAGCTAATTTCTTTAAGGGTGCAATAGATGAGATGGATAAAAATTTCATTTCACTAGATGCTTATGTAAAAGAAAGGAGTATCAATTTTGAAGTAGATGGAAAACATCACGAACAAAGAGAACTTTTGGATAAAGCTAGAGACAAATACTTAGAAATTAAGTATGGAATAAAAACTTTTAGGTATGAGTCTTATGGTGGTGGTATGTGGAAAACAAGAGTTGTAAATAGAAAAGAGAGGGCTAAAGCAAAAGCAAAATTAAAACTAGATTTTGAATCGTGTAGTTCAAGAACTGAATTTATTCCTGATTTTGCTGAAACTGGATTAGAGTTCTACTTACAACATGAAAACTTAGAAAATAGCTTAATGGTATTCGAAGAATTGATAGAAAAAGATATAATAAGAAATGGTTATATCTCTCCTAGAAATCTAAGCACTAGCAGTAAGAAGTTGATGAAAGAGGATTATATATCAAAAGGAGTACAAACTCTATATAAAACTATCTTTGAGAAAAAAGTTACGTTTGTTAGAGACTAAAATCCTTATATATGGAGAAATCCTACCTTTGTGGTGAAATAGGTTAACCAAAAGATATTGCATAAAAAGAATATTAACAGGATATTGCATAGCTTCTAGAATTAATGTTAATGTAAACTATTGTGGATATCTTAAGAGAGAAGAAAAAAGGGTTACAGAGATAAAGTAGACGTACGGATAAATTGAAGTATGTTCTTCTCTATTTTTTTTGCTTCGACGAAAATTAAATTATGGGAAATTTTAAAGTATTTTCTCAGATACTTGTTTTAAAAAATATTATATTTTCTAACACTTATATTAGTAAAAACCCAAAATTTTACTTTATTTTTATTGCGAAGATGGAATCAGAGAACATTAATCCGGCCTGCCCGGATTCCATCCGCCACTCGCTTGCTCCATTCGTCACTTCATTCCTCATTCCACTTAACGCTCCCACCCCGG
>AUXO010688951.1_pt1 | contig 21174 bp, 18 predicted proteins | sample 768731 | NCBI WGS metagenome assembly AUXO01 (sample SAMN02715735, study PRJNA202380) | gut metagenome | biome: sheep rumen | host: Ovis aries | place: New Zealand: Palmerston North
GTTCAACTCCTGTTACCCGCACCATTTTATGTACATGTAGATAGACCTAAGTCTATCTTTTTTTTGTCTGCCAATTCCATCTTATTTAGAGTGAATGAAATGGTGGACGGACTCAAACTATGACCTTCGGTTATTTACTATAAATACAATTATTAGTTATAATATTTTAATATTACAGAACTTGTTTTTTTACTCATCATTATATTTAGTTATTTTATTTTTGCCTAAATGAATTATTTGTTTTTTAGGCTTTTTTTTTATTAAAATTTATAAAATGCCCGTTTGCATTTCTTTTTTTATTTATATATTATGCTTGTCGGAGGTGCTTTATATGATTAATTATTCTATTTTGATTGATAAATTTAAAGAAATATCTAATCTTGGTTATATTCCGTCAGTAAATAATAGTACTGGTTCTATTGGTAATACTTTTGAAAAAGCATTAAAGAAGAATCCTGATTCATCTTTTTTTCCTGATTTTCATGGAATTGAACTTAAAACAACTGGTAGATTTAGTAATTATCCAGTTACTTTATTTGGAATAACTTTTGATGGCCCAACTTTTCCTGAAATATTCAGATTAATAGAGCTTTATGGTGTTCCTGACAAAGATTATCCTGATAAAAAAGTTATATTTGCTAAAATTAGTACAAAAGGCTATATTTATCTTTATGAAAACAATTATTACTTTATGTTGGAACTTGATCGTAAAGAAGAAAAATTATATCTGTCTGTCTATGATAAAAATGATAATTTAATTGAAAGAAAAAGTTTTGTTTATTTGTGGTCTATTTTTAATCATGTAAGAACTAAATTAGAGTATCTTGCTCTTGTTCATGCTAGTAAAAAGAAAAGTGAAATTGGTACTTTTTTTAGATATTACAAAATGGAAGTTTTTCGTTTTAAGGGATATGAGAATTTTTTAGATCAAATAGAAAGAGGAACATTCAATGTTGAGTTAATCGCAAGATTAACTAAGAGTGGTAAAGATAGTTCTAGATATAGAAATAAAGGTTTAGTTTTTACTCTAAAGAAGGAATTATTTGATAGAGTATTTGAATTAGAATATGTATGTGATCATGATTCAAAGAAAGAATACTATTTGAAAGATGTTTAATAAGAGTTTGTTTTTTGGCTTTTTTTATAATATACTTATAGTAGGTGAGAGTATGAAGAAGAATTACTTATATTTTTGTATTTTATTAATTATAGGGATTATTATTATTCTATTTTATGGAACTATAAGATTAGACTATACAAATGATATCGTTCCTTCAACCACTTATTCTATTAGGATAAATAGATTTACTAAAAATATGAGAATTCGTGAATATCGTGCTTGTACTACTGTAAATTGTAATGGCTCTGTTTCAAAGTATTCTACTAAGATTAATCCAGAAGAATATAATTTAGTTTCTAAACTATTAAATACTCATTATAGTACAAATGAACTTGTTACTGCCTTATCTTATATAGGAAGAGATGATGAAGTCTTTTGCAACAATATGGATGATTTTTATGATATTGAGGAAGATACCAATCGTGATGGCAAGGTTACTTATAGGGAAATTGGGAATAGTAGATTAACTCAGATGTACAAAAACTAAAAAAATACTTGATTTTTTTCTTATAATTTTGTATCCTCATAAAAGAGGGAGAAAATAAGATGAAAATAATGATGATGAATAGAAAAATTAATACATTAAATTATGTTTGTTCTATTTTAGTTATTTTTGTTTCTTATTTCGTTATTATTTGATATTTGAAGAGTTCTTTTTTGAACTCTTCTTTTTTATAATATCTTATGTTCTTCCTGGAAGAGAGGAGTATTTTTTATGAATGGTCAGAAAATGACTTACAACATTGATGAGATGCCACCTATGGGGAAGGCTATCGTTCTTGCTTTACAACATGTTTTTGCAATGTTTGGAGCTACAATTTTAGTTCCTATCTTAGTTAATGCTGCTGCTGGTGAGGAAGTATTAACTATTCCTGTTGCGTTAGTAGCATCAGGTATTGGTACTCTTATATATATTGCATGTACTAAGGGTAGATCACCTGTTTATCTTGGAAGCTCATTTGCTTTTATTACACCTGTTGCAGCTGCATATTTAAAGGGTGGTATTTCTGGAGCAATGACTGGTATTATGGCTGTTGGTCTAATATATATTATAGTTGCTTATATTATCCATTTTGTTGGTAAAGATTGGTTAGAAAAACTATTACCACCTGTAGTTATTGGTCCAATGATTATGATTATTGGGTTAGGCTTAGCTCCTAGTGCAATTGGACAAATTGGATTATCTTCTGGTACTGAACTAGATATTAATGTATTGATTGTTGCTTTAGTATCATTTTTAGTTACTGCTATAGTTATGACTAAAGCTAAGGGATTCTTAAAAGTTATTCCATTTTTAATAGGTATCATATGTGGTTATATCACTGCAGTTTGCTTAGGGATGATTGATTTTAAAGCTGTAAGTGATGCAAACTTCTTTAGTATGCCACATTTTCAAATTATATTTAAAGATTATCAATTAAGTTTTGGAGCATTACTTACTATTGCACCAATTGCATTAGTAACTATGTGTGAACATATTGGAGATCATACTTCTTTAAGTAATATTATTGGTAAAGATCTTATTAAAGATCCAGGTCTTGATAGAACTTTATTAGGTGACGGTATTGCTACATTTGTTGCTGGGGCTATTGGTGGTCCTGCTAATACAACTTATGGTGAGAATACTTCAGTTGTTGGAATGACAAAAGTTGCTTCTGTTAAGGTAATTGGTTTAGCTGCTTGCTTTGCAATTATTATTGGTTTCTTAGGGAAATTTACTGCACTAGTTTCAACTATTCCTAATGCTGTTCTTGGAGGAGTTTCTTTACTTCTATATGGTTTTATAGCAGTAAACGGATTAAAGGTATTAATTAAAAATCAAGTTAATTTTGAGGATCCAAAAAATGTAGTAGTTGCATCATCAATGCTAGTTTTAGGTCTTGGTGGAGCAGCTGTTTCTATAGTAAACGGTGATTTATCATTAACTATTTCTGGTATGAGTTTAGCTTCTTTAGTAGGTATTATTCTTAACTTAGTATTACCTACTGAAAAAGATGATAAAGAAGATAAAAAAGTTGTAGAAAAAGTTAAGATTACTCAAGAAATTGAGGAAGTTGTTGTTGAGGATGAACCTACTAAAGCTATGCCTAAGAAAACATCTGAAAAAAAGAAATCTTCTTCACAAAAAAAGAAATCAAATAAAAAATAGGAGATTAATATGAAAAATGTTGTAGAATTAAAACATCCTTTGATTGAACATAAATTAGCTATTCTTCGTGATAAGAATACTGGTACAAAAGAATTTCGTGAATTAATTGGTGAAATAGGAATGTTTCTTTGTTATGAAGCAATGAGTGATGCTAAGTTAGATAAGGTTACGATAGAAACTCCAATTGAGACTTTAAAAACAGGAAAGTTAAATGAAGATAAATATGCTTTTGTTCCTATCCTTCGTGCTGGTATGGGGTTGTTAGATGGTGTTATTCGAGTAATTCCAAATGCAAAGATAGGGCATGTTGGAATGTACCGTGATGAAAAGACATTTAAACCAGTAAATTATTTCTTTAAAGTACCTAGTGGTATAGAAAATAGAGAAGTAATTGTGCTTGATCCAATGCTTGCAACTGGTGGTAGTGCTTGTGATGCAATTGAGTTATTAAAGAGCAAGGGTGTTAAGAAGATTAAGTTTCTTTGTATTATAGCTGCTCCTGAAGGTTTAGAGGTAGTTACTAAAGCACATCCGGATGTTAAAATATATTGTGCTCATATAGATGATCATTTAAATGAAAATAAATATATTGTTCCTGGCCTTGGCGATGCTGGGGATCGTATTTTTGGTACTAAATAAAGAAATACCAATTCACTTGAATTGGTTTTCTTTTTTTGCAAAAAGGGAGTATCAAATTTAAACTATTTATGGTATTATTATTCTAGGGTATCGTAAGATGGAGGAATTAATATGAAAATATCATTTAAAGATAGTCCTATTGGAACATTATTATTCTTTGTAGGATTAGGTTTTGTTTTTGTTGGAGTTGCAATAAACTTCTATAATCAAATGTTTGTACCTGAGAGTGGCAATAATGGTGCTGATAGTGGGGAAGTTGCTGACGATAACGTTGCTATTCCTGATGATGTTCCAACAGATATGAATGCTGTTAGTGAAAAATTAAATGCTGATTTAGGTGTTTATCTTGCTGGTTCTGCTACTGCAACTGAGGATAATATGAATTTATTATCTTTACCTGCTAAGAGAATGGAACTTGTTAATATTGTTTTAGAGCATCAAGGAAAAGCACAAGTATCAAATAATATTTCTTATGTTACTGATGAAGTATATAAAACTGCTTATACTGAGGTGTTTGGTAGTGCTGATCAGTTACAAAGTGATTTAGATACTGCTTATGTAGATAAAGCAAATGTTGATACTGTAATTGGTCCTGGAAATGTTGGATGGACTTCTAAGGCTCAAGTTGGTATAGTACGTACCTTAAGTGCTACTGCTGTTACTTATGATACTGCTTCTAAAACTTATGTTATTAATGGAACTTATGCAGATACTCAATTAGGTGCTGCTGCTGGAAGTGGTACATTCTTAATTAGTTATGGTAGTAATGATGGTACTAAATATATAGTTAGTATTACGTTAGCTGCTAATCAACAATAATATTAAGAAACTAGCTTTTGCTAGTTTTTTTTATTAGTTATTTTTGTTATACTACTATATAGTAGGTGATGATATGAAAAATTTTTATCAAATGAAATTGGAAGATATTTATAAAAATTATAAGACTGGTGTTGCAGGTCTTAAAATGAGTGAAGTTGAGAAAAGATATGAGAAATATGGTAAGAATGAACTTCCTAAAAAGAAGAAAACTTCTATTATTCAAATGCTTTTTGAAGAGATTATCCAACCAATTACTCTACTATTAATAGTAGCAATAATTGTATCTATAGTTGTAGGTGAATATACTGATGCAATTGCTATTTCTTTTATTGTTATTGTTGATTTAGTTATTGGGGTAGTTGAAGAGGCCAAAGCTAATTCTACAGCTGAGGCTCTATCAAATCTAGTTAAAGTTTATACTAAGGTTTTAAGGGATGGAAAAGAATTAATAGTTGATTCAGTTAATTTAGTACCTGGAGATTTTGTTTTGTTGGAATCTGGTGATAAGGTTCCTGCTGATATTAGAATTGTACATTGTCAGAATCTTACAGTTGATGAGTCTACTCTTACTGGTGAAAGCATGGCTGTCGTTAAGAATGCTAAAACTATTACTAAAGAGGTTTCTATTAATGATCAAAAGAATATGTTATTTGCATCTACTTCTATAGCTACTGGACGTTGTAGTGGAGTAGTTGTAGGTACTGGTTTATCTACTGAAATTGGTAAGATTGCCGAGAAAATTAATGATACAAAAGAAGAAAAATCTCCACTTACTATTCGTGTAGAAAAGTTTTCTAAACAAATTTGTCTTTTAGTTATTGTTATAGCTGCTATTATTACAGTTTTATTGATTTATAAGGGTGTTTCATATCAAGAAATATTCTTATCTGTAGTTGCATTGAGTGTATCTGCAATGCCTGAAGGTTTACCTTTAGCTCTTACTATGGCTCTTACTATTGCAAGTAATAAAATGGCTAAGAAGAATGTTATAGCAAAAAAATTATATTCTATTGAATCTTTAGGTAGTTGTACTGTTATTGCTAGTGATAAAACAGGAACTTTAACTGTTAATGAACAAACAGCTAAGAAAATTTTGCTTCCTGATTCATCTGAATATGATATTACTGGTGTTGGGTATGATAATAATGGTAGTGTTGTAGGAGAGAAATTAGGAAATGCTAAGGAATTGGCTTTATTAGGTTTTATTAATAATGAGGCTACTTTTATTGATAATGAGTATGCTGGAGATAGTATTGATATTGCTTTTTTAGTATTAGGTAATAAGATGAATGTTTCTAAGAAAGGAATATCTATTCTTTCAACTATTCCTTATGAATCCTCTAATAAGTATTCAGCAGTATTCTATGAAAAAGGTGGAAAGCGCTATTGTACTGTTAAAGGTTCTATAGAAAAAGTGCTAGGCTTTTCTACTAAGATGAATGGCTTAAGTCGCTTTAATGATTCTAAGATTCAACAGCAAAATGAATTATTATGTGGTGAAGGTTATCGTGTAATAGGTATTGCAAATGGTGAGGTTCCAATTAAAGATTCTTATGATGAAAAAGATATTATGAATCTTACTTATATGGGTATGGTTGGATTTATTGATCCAATTCGTAAAGAAGTTGTTAGTTCTATTCGTGAGTGTAAGAATGCTGGTATAAAGGTTCTTATGGTTACTGGAGATCATCCTCTTACTGCTTTTGCAATAGCTAAGGAACTTAAGCTTTGTAATAATTATGATGCTGTATCTACTGGTGATGAGGTGGATGAATATTTTGAAAAAGGACAAGAGGCTTTTGATGCTTTTGTTAAAGATAGAATTGTATTCAGTCGTGTTACACCTATTCAAAAACTAGAAATAGTTGAATCATTAAAACGACAAGGTGAATTTGTTGCTGTTACTGGTGATGGTGTAAATGATGCTCCTGCATTACGTGCCGCTAATATTGGTGTTGCTATGGGTAGTGGAACTGATGTTGCTAAAGAAACTGCTAAGATGATTGTTATCGATGATAACTTTACTTCTATTGTAAATAGTGTTAAAGAAGGACGTATTGCTTATAGTAATATCCGTAAAATTACATATTTTCTTATTTCATGTGGTTTTGCTGAAATACTTTTCTTCTTATTATCAATAATGTTTGATATGCCAACTCCTTTAGTAGCAATTCAATTATTATGGCTTAATGTAGTTACTGATGGTATTCAAGATATATCATTATCCTTTGAAAAGGGTGAAGATGATATTATGAAGAAGCCACCTAGAGATCCTAAGGAGAGTTTGTTTGATAAAGAATTGTTTAGAGAAATAATAGTTTCTGGATTCTTTATTGGTATTATTGTTTTTGCTTTCTTCTATTATTTAATTAAAATTTTACATATGGATTTAGCTATTGCTAGAGGATATGTTATGGCTCTTATGGTATTTATTCAAAATACTCATGTATTTAATTGTAGGAGTGAAGTAAATTCTATATTCTCTAATAATATTAAACGTAATGATATAGTGTTCTTAGGAGTATTTGGTTCTATATTATTAGAAATTATTGTTATGGAAGTACCGATTTTAGCTAAGTATTTACAAACTACTTCTATTCCTATGTTAAATCTTGTTTATTTGATGTTATTATCTCTTAGTGTTGTTGCATTAATGGAAATATACAAAAAAATTCGTTTATGTTTAAAATAGTTGATATGATATAATAGTTCTCAAAGGAGTGAAATTTATGATGAATGTAAATTTAGATACAGAGATTAGTGAAGGGAAAATAGTTGATCAGATTCGTATGTTAGGTATTGATATGATTGATGCTGCTAAAAGTGGGCATCCTGGTATTGTTCTTGGTGCTGCTCCTATTCTTTATACATTATTTGCTCATCACATTAATGTAGATCCAAAAAATCCTAATTTTTTTAATAGAGATCGTTTTGTATTAAGTGCAGGACATGGTTCTGCTTTACTATATTCAGGTTTATATTTTGCTGGATATGATATTTCGTTAGATGATTTAAAAAACTTTCGTCAAATAGATTCAATTACTCCAGGTCATCCTGAATATAAGGTTACTCCTGGTGTTGATATGTCTACAGGTCCATTAGGTCAAGGTATTGCGACTGCTGTAGGTATGGCTATAGCTGAGACTAAACAAGAATCATTATTTAATACTGAGGATAATAAGGTTATTGATCATTATACTTATGTCCTATGTGGTGATGGAGATTTAATGGAAGGAGTTTCTTATGAAGCTTGTTCATTAGCTGGTACTTTAAAACTAAATAAACTTATTGTTTTATATGATTCAAATGATATTTGTTTAGATGGTGAAACTAATAAAACATTCAAAGAGAATATTGGAATGCGTTTTGTATCACAAGGTTGGAATGTTATTACTGTTTCTGATGGTGATGATATTGAGGCTATTTCTAATGCTATTAAGGAAGCTAAGAAGAGTGAAGATAAACCAACTTTAATTGAAATAAAAACTGTTATAGGTAAGTACTCTGTATTACAAGGTACTAATAAAGTACATGGTTCTCCTTTAAGTAAGGAAGATATTTCTTCTATTAAAGAAAAACTAAATATTCGAGATATTCCTTTTGGGGTTTCTCAAAATTGTGTAGATAAAATGCAAGAAATGATTAATGAGCGTAGTATTGTTGCAGTTGATGAGTTTAACAGCCATGTTGAGGCATTAGACGAAGATAAGAAGAAGTTGTTAGATACTTTTATGAGTGATGATAAGTATGTTTCTATATCTTCTTTAATCTATGAACCTTCTAACGATGGTAAAGAGGCTACTAGAGTTACTTCTTCTAAGATATTAAATTCTGTTGTTCCTAATAATAAGTTATTGTTTGGTGGCAGTGCTGATTTATTTGGGGCTAATAAAACATATGTAGAATCTGTTGGAGATTTTAGTTCTTCTAATAGAGAAGGTGGCAATATTTTCTTTGGTGTTAGAGAACATGCAATGGGAGCTATTATGAATGGTCTTGCTTTATGTGGATTTCGTCCATATGGTTCTACATTCTTAAGTTTTTCTGATTATATGAAGCCAGCTATTCGTATGGCTTGTATGATGAATTTACCAGTTATTTATGTTTATTCACATGATTCTATTAGTGTTGGTGAAGATGGTCCTACTCATCAACCTGTTGAACAGTTATCTAATTTGAGAAGTATCCCTAATTTGGATGTTTTTAGACCTGCTGATGCAAATGAAACTATAGGAGCATATAAGACAGTCCTTGAGAGTAATAATGGTCCTAGTGCTATTATTTTATCTCGTAATGGTACTCCTATTTTAGACACTGCTAAGGTAAATGAAGTTTCTCGTGGTGGATATGTTATATATGATTCTATGAAGAAACCTGATGGTATTTTAATATCTTCTGGTGAAGAGGTTTCTGCTTCTATTGAGGTTGCTAAGAGATTACAAAGTAAAGGTATTCAAATAAGAGTTGTATCTATGCCTAACTTAAAACGTTTCTTAGAGCAAGATGATGATTATATTGAAAGTGTTATTCCTGTTGAAGTTAGAAAAATTGTTATAGAAGCTGGTACTTCTTATATTTGGAGTAGATTAGTTTTTAATAGTAAGTATATTATTGCTTTAGATACTTTTGGTGCTTCTGGACCTAAAGAAGATGTTTATAAAAAGTTTGGTTTTGATGTAGATAGTTTAGAAGAAAAAGTAGAAAATTTATTAAAATAATTCGACATTAATAGACTTCTTGTTCTGTTACTATGTATTTGGTGATTGAATGAGAGTCTATTTTATTTTTGATATAAAGGATGAATTTAAAAAATTATATTTTGGACATGAAAATAAGTTGTATTCTATTTTGAAAAGTATATATCATCTTAGTAGGGAGGAAATTGATTATGGATATAGTTTATTAAACCAAATTACTATACCTATGGATAAAGAACGTATTAATAGGGATTTGTTTGTTAAGCTACATAGGGAAGTTCCATATTCTTTAAGAGATGGAGTTCATTATTATAATCAATTATATAAAGATGAAGTTAGTAGATTAGTAGTTGGAAGATTCTTTATTAAGATAGAGGTAGATCAAAAGAGTTCTTCTTTTTTTACTGAGTTAAAAAGATTTTCTAATAATTTATTTGTTTGTGATTTTTATACGACAAACTATTTTTATATCTCTTAATTTACTTGTAAAATAAGGTGTTTCATTATAAAATATACGTTGAGGAGATGAGTATATGTTACATGATATTTTAATACTAGTTGTTGGGTTAATTATTGGACTTGTCATTGGTTTCTTTTTAGCTAGACATTTCATGCAAAGTTATTTAAAGAAGAATCCTCCTATTACTGAAGATATGATTAAAACTTTAATGAGTCAAATGGGAAGAAAGCCAAATCAAAAACAAATTAATCAAATGATGAAACAAATGAGTAAATATCAATAAGATATTTACTTTTTTGTGATATAATAAGCGTGAGTTGGTGATACTATGAAAGATTTTAAAGAGAAGTTGGCACTTGTTCCTACCTCTCCTGGTAGTTATCAAATGAAAAATAAGGACGGAGTAATTATCTATGTTGGTAAGGCTAAGAATCTACAACGTAGACTTCGTAGTTATTTTACTAGAACAGTTACTGGTAAAACTAAGATGTTGGTAGAGGATATTGATGATTTTGAATATATTGTTACGGATTCTGAATTAGAGTCATTAATATTAGAAATTACTTTAATTAAAAAATATGATCCTAAATACAATATTTTGCTTAGGGATGATAAGACTTATCCGTATATTGAATTAACTAATGAGAAGTATCCTGTCGTTAGAATGGTACGTAATACTAAGCGTAAGAAAATAAAAACACATTTATATGGACCTTTTCCTAATGCTACTGCTGCTCGTAAGACTGTACATATTATTAATCGTTTATATCCACTTAGAAAATGTGAAAGATTAGGTAAGGATTTTTGTCTTTATTATCATATACATGAATGCTTAGGTTATTGTAAAAAAGAAGTATCTAAAGAAGAAATAGACAATATGAAAAAAGAAATTATTTCTTTCTTAAAAGGGGATTCTTTAATTGTTACTAAGAAGATTGAAGAAGAAATGGAAAAAGCATCTTTGTCTATGAATTATGAAAGAGCTATAGAACTTAGAGATATGCTTAATGATATAGAAACTACTCTTAAGAAGCAGAAAATTGATCTTAATAATAATGATAGTTTTGATTTAGTTAATTATTATCAAGATGGTAATTATTTAAGTATTGAGATTTTCTTTATTAGAGATGGTTTATTATTTGGTAGACATAATGAGATTATTCAAAATATGGATGATGTATTAGAAGAAGTTATGGAATACTTAATTAAGTTTTATGATAAGAATAGTGTATTACCTAAAAGTTTATATGTTCCTATGGAGATGGATGATGAATTATTAAGTAATTATTTAGATATTAAAGTATTTAAACCTCAAAAGGGTAAAATGAAGGATTTAATGGATTTAGCTCAATCTAATGCGAGGGAACAATTAGAGTTACAATCTGAGACGTTAAAAAAAGATGATGATGAGAGATTAAAGGCTATTGAGGAATTAAAAGAACTTCTTCATTTAGACAAAGTATCTCGTATGGAGACTTTTGATAATAGTCATTTATTTGGTACTTTTTATGTTGGTGGTATGGTTGTTTTTGATGACTTTTTACCTTTAAAAGATGAATATCGTAAATATAAAATTCAAAGTGATGTTAAAGATGATTTGGGGGCTATGAGAGAGGTTTTATATCGTAGGTATTATAAAGTGCTTATGGAGGATTTAACTAAGCCAGATTTAATAGTTATGGATGGTGGAGCTACTCAAATTCAAGTTTGTAAAGAGATTATTTCATCTTTAGGTCTTAATATACCTATTATTGGTTTAGTTAAAGATGATCATCATAGAACTAGTCATATTATGAATTCTGATTATGAAATATTAGATGTTCCTAAAAGTTCAAATCTATTCTTATTTTTTACTAGAATTCAAGACGAAGTTCATAGATACGCAATTACATATCATAGAAATATGAAAGCTAAGGGTAGTTTATCTAGTATTTTAGATATGGTACCTGGAATAGGTGAAGTAAGAAGAAAAGATTTATTAAAGAAATTTGGCTCTTTAAAGAGAATGAAAGAAGCAAGTGTTGAAGATTTGGCAACTGTATTACCAGAAGAAGTTGCGGAAAGTTTATTTACCTATTTGAAAGAATTATAGTATAATTATTTTAGGATGGTGTGATTATGAAAAATAAAAAGGGTAGAAGTGATTTAGGTTTTACGATGATAGAATTATTGGCAGTTATTGTTTTAATGGGGTTATTATTTGCGATAGCAGTTCCTGCTGTTACTAAGTATATTACTCGTAGTAAAAATACATCTTTTTCTACTGCATTAAAGACTTCTTATGAGGCTGCAGAAAACTATATGATGAGTAATGATACAAATATTATATTACCTGTAGGTGGAACTGAGACTATTGAATTAAAGACTCTTACTGATCAAGATTATATGGATTATATATATGATGCTGCTGGTAATCATAGTGTATGTTCTGATTATGCAGATTCTAAAGTTGTAGTTAAGCGTGTTGCTGATTCAGAGGGTGGTTTAGCTAATTATCGTTATGATGTTACAATACGTTGTAAGGATAGTGGATATTTTTATTATTCTTTTCCTAATGAAGGTTTATTAGAACCTACTTATTTGGCTGCTGAACAATATATGTATCAAAATAGTTTAAATACTCCTCAAACTATTACTGTTCCTACTTTGGTTTCTGCTAATCTCATTAAAGCTAATGATTTAAAGCACTCGAATGGAAGTAGTTGTAATGTTAATAGTTCGACAGTTACTGTTACAACTAATGGGGCTAGGAGATTATTTAATGTTCATCTAGTTTGTGGTGCTGAAACTTTAGATGCTAAATTTAGTGTTTAGTATCTTTTCTTTTTAGGGTGGTGTTGTCATGAGTAAAATTCAAGTAATGGATGATGGCTTAGCAAATAAGATTGCTGCTGGAGAAGTAGTTGAAAAGACTATGAATGTTGTTAAAGAGTTGGTTGAAAACTCAATTGATGCTAAGTCTACAGAAATTACTATTAAGTTACAAGATTCTGGGGTTAAGGAAATAGAAGTTACAGATAATGGTATAGGTATGGATGAAGAAGATGCTAAAATGGCCTTTTTAAGGCATGCTACGTCCAAATTAAAGAATCTTGATGATTTGTTCTATATTGAGTCTTTAGGCTTTAGAGGTGAAGCTTTACCTAGTATTGCGAGTGTTTCTAATGTTACTTTAAAAACTAGTGATGGTAATGTTGGTACTTTAGTTACTATAGAAGGTGGCAAAAATATGAAAGTAAGTCGTTCTGACTTACAAAAGGGTACAACTATTACTGTTAGTGATTTATTTTATAACACTCCTGTACGTTTAAAGTATCTAAAGAATTTATATATTGAACTTGCAAATATCGTAGAATATATGAATAAGATGGCTTTATCTTATCCTAATATTAAGTTTACTTTAATTAATAATGATAAAGTTTTACTTAGAACTGATGGTAATGGTGATTTGTTAAAAGTTATCTATGAAATATATGGTATTGATATTGCTAAGAAGATGATTCCTATAGATGGAGAAAATGATGATTACTATATAAGTGGTTATATTTCTTATCCTGAAGTTACTAAGAGTAATCGTAATTCTATTACGACTTTAGTAAATGGTCGTGTAATTAAAAATAATGAATTAAATAAGACTATAGTTGATTGTTATCACACTTATATTCATAAAGATAGATATCCTATTATAGTATTAAATATTGATGTTGATCCAATACTTGTTGATATTAATATTCATCCTACTAAAATGGATATTAAGTTTAGTAAATTGGATACATTAAAAGAGATTATTATTTCTACTTTTACTAAAAGACTTGAAGAGATTACATTAATTCCTGATGCATCTGTTAGAGACATTCATGCGATAAATGAAGTTAGACATCAAATTGTTGATGCTGATAGTGAAGAGAAGACTTATGAAGAGGCTAAGAATGAGTCTGATAAAGTATATGAGGAGATGACTTTGGATTTTGATGTTCAAGAAGAAAAAGTTGAACTTGAAAAGTCAGAAGAAAAACAAGAAGAAGTAGTTGATGTTAAGACAGATTATAATCGTATTAAGAAGATGTATCCTAAAACAGTTTTGTTTATGACATATATAGTTGCTGAAAATGATGATGGTATGTATTTGATAGATCAACATGCTGCAGCTGAGAGAATTAATTATGAAAAAGTATTGAAGGCTATGAAGGAGAAGCCAATACCAGTTGATTTATTGATTCCTATTAAGATTGAACTTAGACCTGATGAGTTTATTCTTGCTAAGAGCCATTTTGATTTACTTGAACAATATGGTTTTCAAGTAGAGGATTTTGGTTTTAATACTATTCTTATACGTAGTCATCCAAATTGGATACCAGAGGAAAAAGCAGAGGAATGTATACGAAAAGTTGTAGATATTATTTGTGATAAAGGACAATTTGATTTTGATCAATTTGTTTGGAGGTTAGCTGCTACTACGGCATGTCGTATGTCTGTTATGGCAGGAGACTATATTTCAGAAGAGGATCAACAATGGATTTTAGATAATATTCGTAAGTGTGAGAATCCATTTACTTGTCCTCATGGAAGGCCTACAATTATTAGTTATTCAAGGTATGAACTAGAGAGACTATTCAAGCGTCAACTTGACTAATCTCTTTTTTTATGGTATAATAGGCGCATATTTTAGAGGGTTAGTTATGAAAGATATAATTGTGATTATTGGACCAACAGGGGTAGGTAAAACAAAACTTAGTATTGAACTAGCAAAGAAGTTAGATGCTGAAATTATTAATGGAGACTCAGTAGCAATTTATAAAGATTTAGATATCGGTAGTGCTAAACCTACATTAGAGGAACGTGAAGGTATACCACATCATTTAATCGATATCCGCGAAGTAACTGAAGACTATTCAGTATTTGATTATCAAATAGATTGTCGTAATAAAATTGAAGATATTACGAATAGAGGTAAGAGAGTTATTATTGTAGGTGGAACTGGTTTATATATTAAATCAGCACTATATGATTATGAATTTACTCCTAGTACTAATAAAAATGATTATTCAAGTTTCTCAAATGAAGAGTTACTTGAGAGAATTCTAAAATATGATAAAGACTGTGATATTCACGTTAATAATCGTAAGAGATTAGAGAGAATGTTACAAAAATTAGAAAATGAAGAGACTATTTCACATAATAAAGATAAATTATTATATCCATGTAAGATTATTGGTTTAACTACTGATAGAGATTATTTATATGAACGTATAAATAAAAGGGTAGATGTAATGATGGAGAATGGGTTACTTGATGAGGTAACTAAATTAAAAGATAAGTATCTTAATTCTCGTATTTTAAATAGTGGAATTGGTTATAAGGAGTTTTATGACTATTTATATAATTCTAAAGATCTTAATGAAGTTATTGATCAAATAAAACAAGATTCTAGAAGATATGCGAAAAGACAATATACATTCTTTAACCATCAGTTTGATACTAAATGGTTTGATGTTGACTTTTTAGATTTTAATAATACAATAAATGATGTTTATACATATATTAAGTAGTAAGTAGGTGATTCAGGTGGGGTTGGATTATTTCTTAAAATACTTGAGAGGTATGGCACAAGGTAAAAAGACCGTTACAATTGATGATGAAAAATTCATTGATGCTTTGAATGGTGAAAAAATACCAGTTAAGTTATCTGATGGATTCTCTACTATGACTGTAGAGGTTTTGAAGTATTTATCGGGCGACCGTGGTGTTTCTCGTGATTTTGTGACGGAATTAATTGAAAAAGATAATGAAGGTATTGATATTGTATTTCAAGATGATATTGGTCGTCGTGAATATTATTCTTACGATAAAAAAGGAATTATTGATTCTTTCGAGTGGGCGTTTCAAAATGATAAGTTATCTTTAACAGAATTAGAAAAATATAAGTTATTAAAGATGAGTTGTGAGTTTGCGAAATTCTTTGAAAAATATAAAGATGATTTAACTTATGCTCAAGTAGATGATAGATTTGTTTCTTTACCAGTTAAAAGTTTAGTAGATTTATTAAATGAAGAAGATCTTGATTCTATTATTTTATCTGGTAAATATAAAGATTTAAGAATTGAAGATTATGTTTTTGTATTAGATCAATTCTTAGATAATTTTAAAATATTAGAAAAGTATAATTTACCTAAAAATATGAAGGGTAATTTAAAAAAATTAATGGATAATGTAGATATTATTGCGATTAATAGATGTATGGATTATCCAGATAATTATTTATCAAAAGCAGTTATTTCTGATGAATTAAGAGAACGTATATATAGAAATATGCCAGATGATTTTGATAATCTTGAGAAAGCTTTTTATGTTTATTATGAGTTATGTAATACTTTAACTTATGATGAAGAACAATTCGCAAGAAGATATGATAAAGATTACGAGATTAAGCATCGTGACTTTAATCGTTTAAAAGAAGTTACCCCACAAAATAATAAAATTGTTTGTTATGAATTTACTGCTATATATGCTGCTTTCTTAAAAGAATTAGGTATTAAGTTTGAATTAGTTGGTGCGTGTGATTATGGTAAGGGTCATGTGTCTTTAAACTTACGTCACGATAAATTTATTGTAAATGCTGACAGTGTTGTTGGTATTATTAGATCTGATCTTGCTTATGCGAAGAATGGTTTAAAACTAACTGGTTTTATTCTTGAAAATGAAAATTTAAGAACTGAGTTAGAATTTGAAAGAAAGTTAGAGAAGGTTTATTCTTATATAGCTAAAACTGATTCTCCTGAATTTCATGGTACTGTTCGTCAAACGAAGTCTTACTTTAATAGTATTCCAGATGATATGGATTTGGGTTCTAAAGTTAAGTTATTTATTTCGTTGGTAACTTATTCGACATTACCACCAGTAGATAAGTTCCCATATGAGATTGAACTTAAGAATAAGTTGTTTGCGAAAGAGGCAAATCCAAAGGAAGATCCTAAATTCGTTATGAATTTTTTATCATATGATGAATCTGATTCATTTAGAGAAAAGTATGGTGCAACTACTTTAATAACTTTTAACGAGGATGGAGTTATGAGTAATATTCCATCTAATCATTATGTTTCTATTAGAAGTAATGGGGCAGTTGATGCTTATACTTATCCAGAATTAAGATATCAGTTTGAAAATAATATTTTGTCTGGAACTATTGGAAACAATAGGGAAGTACCTGGATTCTCTGTTATAGAGATGAATCGTAATTTTATTTTTGATAATGATAATGAAACAAAAACACATAGTCGTTAACTATGTGTTTTTTAATTCTTTATAATAATCTTTGTAGAAGTCGTGTTCTGTCATATCATTTTCTTGCATCGTTTTAGTATCTATCATAAAGTAAGTATCATCTAATATGTTTCTTCCGTCATCTACTACTGGGTCATCCCAGGTTAGATCTATGTTGTACCATTCTTTATTTAATTCAACTGCATTCCAAATATGTTCTTCACTTGCAACTCTGTAATTTTTAATATTTAGTTTTTCTAAGAATAATTGCATGGCATCTGTATAACCACCGCATATTCCATATCCTTCAAATAGGGGACCATAGGCAATATCAGATTGATAATTTAATATTCCATTGTCTGTTCTATCTGAATCATATTTTGTATTATTAATTATATAATTATGTATTTTTAAAATACTATTATATTGGATATCATTCATATTTATTTCTCGTTCAAATATTTCATTTACTCTTTGATTAATTAATTCTATCATTTTATCATTATATTTATGGTGAACTTTTATTGTAATCTTATCATTTTTATATCCAGTTTCAACTCTATCAAAACTATTAAATGGATGAACATAATTATTTATTATTGATAATTCTTCTCCATCATCGGCAATATGTTTTAAATCATCTATACAATAGTTGTAATCTTCTCCACAATAGAAGGTAAATTCTGTATAACCATTATTTATTACAGTATATAAAAGATTTAACATTTCTTGGTATGAACTAGGAGTAGTGTCTGTTGTATTTTGTACATATTCAAAATCATAATTTCTATAGTAATCATTTTGTTTTGTAATAGTTAATTCTTTACTATATCTTTTTGTACCTTTTTCATTATAGAAAGCAATAAATTCATCTTTATATCGATATCCTATACCTGTTATTATTAAAACAAGACCAATTAAAATATTAAAGTACGCTAGTTTCTTTAACATCCGGTTCACCAACCTTATTCTATGTTAATTGTATAATAAAAAGTTATTTTCGTAAAGAAGGCTTTTATTGTTTTAATTCACTGAATATTTCTTGATTAAAGTTATGTATTTTTTGATCATTTTCTAGTAGTTGTTTTGTATTAATTAAGAAGTAATTATCTCTTAAGAATGTCTTTCCATTTGTATATCTTCCTTCATCCCATGTAAGGTCAATGTGATACCAGTGATTTCCAATTTCTACGGCATTCCAAATATGTGTATCTGTAGTTACGCGATAGTTTTTTAGGTGCATTTTTTCTAAGTATAACACCATGGCATCTGTATATCCACTACAGATACCTTTTCCTTCTATTAAAGGGCCATATGCTGAATCTGAATGATAGGGACTATCTTGATCTGATGTTTTCTTAATAAAGTCTGATTTTTCTTGATCGTATGAAGAATGATTTAATAGATAATCATGGAATCTTTTAATATTATTATATTCATTTTGGCTTGGATCATATAAATTATTATATATTTCATCTATTTTTTCATTTACTATTTTTATTTCTTCTTTTGTATATTTCTTTTTTACTTTTATAGTTATTTTGCCAGCTTCTGCTAATTTGGCTAATTGTATACTTTTATAATCATTATATGGGTGATTGAATACATAGATGTTTTCTATTTCACTTTTTGTTTTACTATAAACTACATCATTAACATCTTTCATACACTTTTTATAAGATTTAGGGCAGTAGAATGTCATTTCTTTTTGTCCTGAATTTAGAAAGTCATAATAGATATTTAATACTTCTTGATGATTATTTGGATAAAAAGTTTTGGCTGTTTGTACGTAGTTAAAATCATATTTTCTGTAATAATCATTTTTTTCTTCTAGTTTAATCTTTTTTTCGTCAATTCCATGAAATACTAGATTTTCAAAGTAGTAGTATTCATATGAAAAGTAAGTATCTATAATATAGAAAATAAATAGTCCTAGAACTGTTCCGATTGCGAATCCGATTAGAGTTTCAGCAATGCTGCTTTTTTTATCTTTCATTTTGTATGCCCCTTTCTATGACGTTTTTAATATATCATATTTTATTCAAATAAAAAACCAATTATTTCTAATTGGTTGTTTTATTATTCCATATCATTCTTCATTTTTGTTAATCTTGATTTTAAACGAGCAGCTTTATTTTTGTGAACTAGTCCAGATGACTTAGCCTTATCGATTCTTTGAAGTGCGATATTTAATTTGTTACTTGCTTCTTCTTTGTTTCCTTCTTTAACAGTACGTTCGAATTTTTTAACTGCAGTTTTCATACTTTGACTTACTAAAGTATTTACTTCTGTTTTCTTAACGCTTGAACGCATACGTTTTTTAGCACTTTTAATATTTGGCATCTTTTTCACCTCACTTTTTCGTAAACACATTAATCTTACCAAAAAATGGCCAAAAAAGCAAATAAAAATTGATATTTTGGTCAATATTATGATTAGGAGATGGTTATTTTGCATTTTATAGACACTAATTCTAAAATTCATACTGATTTACTTATGGATATGCGTATTCCACAAAAGCGTATATTAGAGAGTGATGGAGTCTCTTTATTTCATGCTTCAAAGGATGAATTTCATTATTCAACTATTGGTTTTATAGATATTTCTGATAAAGATCAACGTAAGGTTGTTTCGGATTATTTAATTACTGAATTAAAGGATTATGTTGGGAATAATTCTAAAATATTAATAGTTGGTCTTGGAAATAGGCAATCTACACCTGATGCATTAGGACCTAAAACATTAGATAAAATATTAGTTACTCGTCATTTGTTTTCTTTTGGTGAAGTAGAGGGAGGGTATTCTAATGTTTCTATCTTTGAGCCTAATGTATATGGAAGTACTGGAATTAATTCGGTTGATTTAATAAAGAAAGTTGTTGAATTAGTAGTGCCTGATGTTGTTATTGTAGTTGATAGTTTATGTACTTCATCAATTGAGAGAATGAATCATACAATACAGATTACTAATTCTGGTATATCTCCTGGAAGTGGTGTATTTAATGATAGAGGTGAGTTATCTAAAAAGACTTTAGGATGTTTAGTTATTGCGCTTGGTGTTCCTACTGTCGTTGATATTAATGCTTTGATTGGAAAGAATAATATTAATAATATGATAGTTACTCCTAAAGATATTGATTCTTTTATAGAAAATATTAGTTTACTAATAGGTGATGCATTAAACAAAGTATTTCATGAGAATTATGATTCGACAAAATAAGATTATATTGTAATGTTACTATTTATTTGGTGATGATTATGAAGAAGAATAAAAAGCATAGATTTAGATTGTTATTTTCTATATCTATGTTTTTTTTAGGTATATATATTTCTTTTGATTATCTTTCTAAGTATGAAGGGGTTTTAAGTGATAAGTATTCAGAGATGTTTATGAATTTATCTATTCCTAATTATTCTTCTAAGGATAATAATACGGAAGTGGTGGAGCATATAGATGATACTTATTTACCTAGAGTCTATATTTATAATTCACATCCTACGGAAGAGTATTCATCGAATTTATCATTTTCATTTAGACCTAATGTGACGATGGTTAATAGTATTTTGAAGAGTCGGTTTGAAAAAAGTGGGATTGATTCTTATATAGAAAGTAGAAGTGTTGAAGATTTATTAAATCATAATAATTGGAATTACGCATCTAGTTATAAAGCAAGTAGAATTTATTTAGAAGAAGCTAAGAGCAAATATAGTTCTTTGGAGTATTTTATAGATGTTCATAGAGATAGTTTAAGACATGATAGAACAACTGTTTCTTTTAATAATAAGAATTATGCGACTCTTTTGTTTTTAATTGGATTAGAAAATCCTAATTACTTAGATAATATTGAATTTACGGAGCGTATTGTTAGTAAGATTAATGAACGTTATCCTGGAATATGTAAGGGTATTATGCAGAAGGGTGGTCCTGGGAATAATGGTGTCTATAATCAAGATTTTTCAAAGCATTTAATATTATTAGAAGTTGGTGGAGAGGAGAATACTATTGCTGAAGTATTAAATAGTACATTAGC
>AUXO013799431.1_pt1 | contig 21171 bp, 14 predicted proteins | sample 768731 | NCBI WGS metagenome assembly AUXO01 (sample SAMN02715735, study PRJNA202380) | gut metagenome | biome: sheep rumen | host: Ovis aries | place: New Zealand: Palmerston North
GGAGCGGTTGATTTTAGTTATAACGGATTGGCAGAAAATGAAAATGGCTGGTGGAAAATTACCGGAGGAGCCGTAGATTTTGACTACACAGGTCTTGCAAGCAACGAAAATGGAACATGGTATGTAGTAGGTGGAAAAATTGATTTTTCATATACGGGTACGGTAAAAGCAAATGGAAAGACAGTAAAGGTTGTTGGTGGCAAGGTAATATAAAATTTCGGTTTGTGGAGGAACTCTGCCTGATAGATATTGGACATTTTTTGACGTACGCACGCAAGCAGAAAGAAATATTATTTGGAGTGCCTGCAAAACGTGCCTGCGGCTCAAACAGTGCGATTCGCAATCCGCTTCGCTACTTGCGCATCCGTGCTGTCGCACTATCAAAAAGAAATAAAGTATTAAAAAGGATATATTTATTTGTTCGTATAAGAGGTTGATTTTCAAATAATGCAAAAACACATAAAAAGAATATGAGCAACAATCCCACCTTATTAATCTGAACTCCAAATTGGATACAGATTCAATCAAGGTGGGATTTTATATTTCATCGGGAGGGTTCGCTATAAAGAGAGAATTACATATCCAACTGTACGTGATATTTACGGAAGAAGTAATCTACCTGAATCAGATAGGCAATCATCTGCGGACCTGCCATAAGCTGACCATACCATGGACTGCCGTAATCCTTTGGACTATCAAGGAATTGCGTAAGTGCAGAGCGGTCGCAGAGTTCTGTGAGAATGGTATTTTTCTCTAAAATACTGCGTAAGTTGGTGACAAGAAGCTGTTCGTAAGACGGGTTGTAAGTTTTCGGATAAGGACTTTTCTTACGAAACAGAATCTCATCGGGCAGCAGACCACGGCAGGATTCCCGAAGCAAGTGTTTGACAGAACCGTCTTTGCATTTCATAGACCATGGAACATTAAATACATAATCGACCAGAGCTTTACTTGCAAATGGCACACGTGCTTCTAATCCGTTCGCCATGCTGGTTCGATCCATACGGGTGAGTAGTGTCTGCATGAAGAAACGAATATTAAGGTATCCGATGCGGCGGCGGTTGGTTTCTGTTTCATTTTCAAATGGAAGAATATCAATTTCCTGTAAGGCGTTGCGATAGGTGGCTGCAACGTATTCGTCCATATGTGATTTTTTTAACAAATCATTTCGCAGCAGATTTTGTCTAGGTTCGAGGGAAGGTGTCCATGGAAATGTATTGCTATTTAAAAATTCCGGCTTGTGAAACCAAGGGTATCCACCAAAGACCTCATCTGCACATTCTCCTGTCAAGACAACTTTGTGACTGTGACTGACCTGTTCGCAGAAATATAACAGAGAGGAGTCGATATCTGCCATACAAGGCAGGTCATGCGCATTGACAGAGCGATACAAATAATCCACCTGTGTATTCGAATTACACTCCAGATACGAATGATTGGAATGGAGATATTCGACCATTTTATCAACGAAAGGCCGGTCTTGTGAAGGCTGAAATGCATTTGCCTGAAAATACGTATCATTTCCAATAAAATCAAAAGAAAATGTCTTTAGGCGTTGATTTTTTTTGCGTAATTCCTCTGCACATACGGCAGAAACCAGACTGGAATCGACCCCACCGGAAAGAAATGTGCAGACGGGAACGTCCGATACCATCTGGCGGCGAATGGCATCTGTTACAAGAAATCGTGTGTGTTCTAACGTATCTTCATATGAATCGGTGTGCAGCATACTATGTAAGCGATAGTATGGAAATTGCGCAATTCCATTTTCAGAAATGGTCATATAGGAGCCGGGAAGCACTTCATGAATGTTTTTTAATATGCATTTGCCCGGTGTGTGCGCAGGTCCTAGTCCAAATAATTCGTTAAAACCTTCACAATCAAGCACTGCCTGAACGCCCGGAAAGCATAAAAGTCCTTTGATTTCGGAACAGAATACAAAGGTATCTTTTACTTGCGTATAATAGAGTGGCTTTACACCAAATGGATCACGAAACAGCGTTAAGATAGCGTGACGTTCATCATAAATTGCAAAAGAGAAGATTCCGTCTAGATCAGTTACGAAAGATGGTCCAAATGTCAAAAAAGATAGCAGCAATAGTTCGGTATCAGAGTGCGTGTGAATCTGTACAGACTGCGCAAGTAATTTGGAGCGCAAAACGTCCATATTGTAGATTTCACCATTGTATACAATATGATAGCCGAATTGTTCGCGTTCTTTTGTCATCGGTTGTGTACCATTTTCTAAGTCAATAATCGACAATCGGCGGTGAGACAATCCACAATGGTCGTTTAAAATGACACCGGAATCGTCAGGACCACGATGTCGGATGGATTCTCCCATCTGTGTCAATAAATCATAATAGTAATCAGATTGAGGTAAATAGTGAGCTTTCACATTATAAAAACCGGCAATACCGCACATAGCGTCTCCTTAAAGATTTTTTATTGTTATATATATGAAATCATTTATGTGGTTATGCTATGGGAAGTACAATTTTTCTGTAAGAAATCTGAAATCTGTCAAGGAAATGTTCTTGAATGTTTGCAAAGAATGGCATACAATATTTATTATGACGTTATACAATGAATCAATAGGGAGTAAATAGTTATGAAACATACATTATGGGTGGTTGGAGATTCCACATTGAGTAGTTTTACAGATAAGTATTATTATCCAAGATATGGATATGGTACGATGCTTCAGGAATATCTGACGGATGATATTGTGGTGCGTAATCTTGCGTTGTCAGGAAGAAGCAGCAAGAGCTTTACAACAGAGCCGGAATATCAGCAGCTATTAGAAGGAATGGCAGAAGGGGATTTTCTAATCATTGGATTCGGACATAATGACGAAAAGACAGAAGAGGCAAGATATACCGATGCCAATGGAGATTCCACACAGGAGGGCAGTTTTGCCAATTCGCTCTATACCCATTATGTGAAGCCTGCACAACAGGCAGGAACACAGGTGATTTTGTGTACACCAATTGTTCGAAGGACACCGGATGGGGGATGGAATCCGACACTGCTTCATGTGACGACAGATACTGCACAATTTGCGGGTGGAGATTATGCACAGGCGATTCGGGATTTTGGGGCACAGTGCGGTCTTCCGGTTGTGGATATGACACAGATTACGAAGGATTATTATGATACATTGGGGGCAGACAAGACGGTATACCTACATGCATGGCCATCGAATAAGGCAATCAGTGTGGATAATACGCATACCAATATCTGGGGAGCACGCGTCAATGCGTTCTTCGTATTAAGACAGGTAAAAGAATTGGGTGTAGCCGGGATTGCAGAATCTGTTACGATTGCCAAAGGGGATGAAGTTCCGGCAAAGGATGTTTATTTACAGAGCAATCCGGATTATATACCGACCGTATTTTCTTCCGATTTGCCGGACAGCACATTGTGGAAGGATGCCGGAGCGTGGAAAGGTACGGTATTTGGCGATATTGGAGAGCTGACAAGAGAACAGATGACACAGCACTTTACATTGGAAGAATTAGAAGATGGTCAGATTCATATTGCTGTAAAGGATAATGCAGGAAAGATTTCGGCAGTATCAGACGGAATTGCCATGTATTACCAGAAAGTTCCAGTTGGAAAGCATTTTATTTTCTCTGCAAAGATGAAGATAAATGATTATTTTTCAAACAATCAGGTGTCATTTGGTCTGATGGTTCGGGATGATTTGTATATAGATCAGCAAACAGCCGATGTGTTAGGCGATTATGTGGCAGCAGCACCATTACAGCTTACAAGTCGTGAGAAAGCATGGAACTGTTTTGCAAGAAAGAGCAATGTATTAACACAGGGCGGAACCTGTACCAGAGCATATAATCCGGGAGATGAAGTACAGCTTGTCATTGAAAGTACACAGGATGGATATGCATGTACATTTGGCGATGAGCAGACGATTACAGGAGGATTTGATTTCCAGTTGACAAGCATTGATCCGGAGCATGTTTATGTGGGAATGTTTGTATCAAGAAATGCAGATGTTACATTTTCAGATGTAAATTTAGAGTATAAATAATATATCAGATTGATATTATGCGCGAAGTGCGGGTTTTCGAATATATATAAAGGATATTCATTCTTAGAATTCATTTTAAAATGAAATAAAAGAAATAAAAGATAAATTCTAAGATATTTATAAAAAAGATAAAGTGGATTCTATTGTTAAAATAATAACAATAGAATTAATGGAGATTGAAATGAAAAAGTTAAAACAAATATTTTATCACATCTTTATTGATGGATTAAGTGGAATGGCATTAGGCTTGTTCTCAACGCTGATTATTGGAACAATTATTGCTCAAATTGGAACATTTGTGGGTGGTAATATTGGTGCATATATGATTGCGGTTGCAAATGTCGCAAAGACATTAACCGGTGCTGGAATTGGTGTCGGTGTCGCAGTAAAGTTTGGTGCAAGTCCACTCGTTAGTATAGCGGCAGCAGTTGCTGGTATGATTGGCGCATTTCCGACTGTTACAGCAATGCAGGGGTTCGCACTTGGCAAGCCCGGCGAACCGCTTGGCGCATTTGTGGCAGCCTTGGTTGCAATTGAGATTGGCCGACTGGTATCTGGGAAGACAAAGATGGATATTATTGTAACACCGCTGGTATCTATTGGCGTGGGTGCAGTAGTTGGATTCTTAATAGGACCGCCAATTTCAACATTTATGATGTGGTTAGGTGGTATTGTCAATGTCAATGTCGAACAGCATCCGGTAATTGGTGGAATTCTAATTTCCGTATTGATGGGAATTATTCTGACCTTGCCAATTAGTTCGGCGGCAATCGGTGTATCTATGGGAATTAGCGGACTTGCAGCAGGCGCAGCAACGATTGGATGTTGTTGTCAGATGGTTGGATTTGCGGTAGCAAGTTATCGTGAAAATAAGATGGGAGGTCTGATTGCACAGGGAATCGGAACGTCTATGCTGCAGATTCCCAATATTGTAAAGAAGCCACTGATCTGGCTTCCACCAATTATTTCGAGTGCAATATTAGGACCGGTATCAAGTGCGATTCTAAAAATGACAAGCACACCAACCGGTTCCGGTATGGGTTCTGCCGGATTTGTCGGTCAGATTATGACATGGCAGTCAATGGCAGAGACGACACCGCATACAATTCTCATTGCAGAAATTGTTGTGATGCACTTTATTTTGCCGGGATTTTTGACATGGATTATATCAGAGTGGTTCCGCAAATTAAGATGGATTAAGTCAGGCGATATGACATTGCATGTATAAATGATAAGATAAAAAGGGGAGAAAAGAATGAATAGAGAGAAATTAGAAGCAGCAGGAATTGATTATGATGTTGCAGTAGAGCGTTTTGCAGGCAGAGATGATTTGTATGAGAAATATTTAACAAGATTTTCTACTGATACACATATGGAAAATGCAACACGTTATTTTGGGGAACAGGATTACAATCACGTATTAGAAGAAGTGCATGCGTTAAAGGGCATTACAGGAACACTAGGAATGGAGCAGTTATATCATGCTTGTCAGGAAGTTGTGGATAACATTAGACAAGATCAAATTAATCTGTTACCAGACAGCTTACAGGCAGTTCAAAAAGAGTATAATAAGGTGATGAAATATTTTGATAAATAAATTAAAAAACAAATTTTATAACACAAATGCAGTGGATAAGAACAACTTGTTATTTTCCAATAAGGCGTTATTTGCATTGTTGCTGCCATTGGTTGTGGAGCAGATTCTCAATTCTTTTATGGGAATGACAGATACGATTATGGTAAGTAATGTGGGAAGTACGGCGATTTCGGCAGTGTCTTTGGTAGATTCTATCAATAATCTGGTTATTCAGGTCTTTTCGGCATTGGCAGCAGGTGCGGCGATTATCTGTTCACAGTATATCGGAAGTGGCAATATTAAGGCTTGTAACAAGGCGGCACGACAGGTTGTATTGTCTGTCAGTGTGATTTCCATAAGCATTATGTTGATTGGATTGTTGAGCAGAACATGGCTGCTTGCAACAATCTTTGGCCGTGTAGAACCGGATGTTATGACAAATGCGCAGATTTATTTTATGATTACAGTGATATCGTATCCATTTCTTGCGTTATTTAATGTAGGTTCTGCATTCTTTCGGGCAGATGGCAATGCGAAATATCCGATGACGGTATCGATTATTTCAAATGTATTGAACTTAATCGGAAATGCAATTTTCATCTTTGTCTTTCATATGGGCGTGGCAGGTGCGGCACTTGCAACATTGATGTCCAGAGCATTTTGCATGATTGTGATATTCTATTCATTACATAAAGAGAAACAGACAATCGTCATTAATCAGTATTTCAAGATTCGACCGGACGCACGTTTGATTAAGCAGGTACTTGCCATCGGAATTCCGGCAGGTGTAGAGAATGGAATGTTTCAGTTTGGAAAGTTGGCGATTCAGTCCACTGTATCGGCAATGGGAACGACAGCCATTGCGGCACAGGCGATGACTAATATCTTAGAAAATGTCAATGGTGTCGTAGGAATCGGTGTTGGAATCGGTCTGATGACGGTTGTTGGACAGAGTATTGGCGCAGGCCGAAAAGAAGAAGCAAAGTACTACATGGTAAAGCTCACAGCGATTGCAGAAGTCGGAATCTTTTTGTCTTGCCTGTTTGCATTTGCGATTACAGATGCAGTTGCATGGATTGGTGGAATGGAGCCGGAGAGTGCAGCGTTGTGTAAGTCAATGATGGTTGCGATTACCATTGTAAAGCCATTGGTGTGGACACTGTCCTTTATCCCGGCATATGGTATGCGTGCAGCAGGCGATGTGAAGTTCTCTATGATTGTATCGACTTGTACGATGTGGTTCTGCCGTGTGGCTCTGTGTATCTTTCTGGTACATGCATTTCATATGGGACCAATGGCAGTATGGTATGGAATGTTCGCCGACTGGACGATTCGGGCATGTATCTTTGCAGGACGTTTCTTTAGCGGTCGCTGGCTGAAGATGCGGTTGGCGTAAGGAAATATTTTATACGAGGAGAAGATTATAATGAAAGAGTTATTAGAATTAGTAAAGAAGAATCGTTCTTATAGAAGATTCTATCAAGAGGAACGAATTACAAAAGAACAGGTATTAGCGTTGATTGAATTGGCTAGAAATACAGCGTCTGGTGCAAATAGACAGCCGATTAAATATAAGATTGTTACACAGGCAGCGGAATGTGAACGGGTATTTAAGCATCTTGCGTGGGCAGGATATTACACAGACTGGGAAGGACCGGAAGAAGGAGAACGTCCGTCAGCATATATTCTGCTGGCGACACCGACAGGGACAAATGCACAGTGTGATATAGGAATTGCAGCACAGACCATATTACTCGGAGCAACACAGGCTGGCTTCGGTGGTTGTATGCTCGCAAATATCAAAAGAGATCTTCTTGCAAAAGAATTACAGATTCCAGAAGATTATAAGATTGATTTATGCGTAGCACTCGGTAAGCCAAAAGAAGAAGTTGTTCTAGAAGACGTTGCCGCAGATGCAGATATGAAATATTACCGTGATGCGAATCAAGTACAGCATGTGCCGAAGAAGCGGTTAGAAGAGATTCTGTTTTCATAGAATAAGGAAAACGAGAACAATAATAATAAAATATTCGTTTTGAAGAGATAACACTAGAAATTTCAAGGAGATAGATTCTGGTGTTATCTTTTTTGTGTGTTGTAGGAAGAGAGCACCTCAATAGTAGTTGTATTTATTTCAGTACAATGATATAATAGGCACATACTAAATATCGTACAATCGCATCAAAAATGCGACTGCGTAGACTGGAGGTAGTAGTTATGAAACTGACATTTTTAGGCGCAGATCATGAGGTTACAGGTAGCTGCCATTTGCTTCAGGCTTGTGGAAAGAACATTTTGATTGACTGTGGTATGGAGCAGGGCAATGATGTGTATGAGAATCAGGAATTACCGATTCCGGCATCCGAAGTGGATTATGTATTGCTGACACATGCACATATTGACCATTCCGGATTGATACCATTGTTGTATGTGAATGGATTTCGAGGACAGGTATTTACAACATCGCCAACGGTTGATTTATGCACGATTATGTTAAAGGATAGTGCGCATATCCAGATGTTCGAAGCAGAGTGGAGAAATCGTAAGGCAAAGCGTTCCGATGGTATATTGAAGGAATTCGTTCCATTGTATGATGTGGAAGCTGCAATCAATGTTATGAAACAGTTCGTGGGTTGTGAATATGATGAAATCATACAGATTACAGAAGGCGTTCAGATTCGATTTACAGATGTGGGACATTTACTTGGTTCAGCAAGTATTGAGGTATGGATTCAGGAAGAAGATATTAAGAAAAAGATTGTATTTTCTGGAGATATTGGGAATGTGAATAAACCAATCGTCAAAGATCCGAAATATTTAACCTATGCAGATTATGTTGTTATGGAATCTACGTATGGAGATCGCAGTCATGGTGGAACGCCGGATTATGTGAAGGAACTAGTAGATGTATTTTCAAGAACCTTTGCAAGAGGGGGCAATGTCGTAATTCCTTCATTTGCAGTCGGAAGAACGCAGGAGTTATTATATTTCATTCGTAAAATTAAGGAAGATAAACTTGTTGATTATGATTTTGATGTCTATATGGATAGTCCGTTAGCAATCGAAGCTACGAATATTTTTAATAAGAATGTCAGTACGTGTTTTGATGAAGAATCTATGGCGTTGGTTCAGCGCGGGATTAATCCGCTTACATTTCCGGGATTGAAATATGCGGTATCCAGTGATGAATCGAAGCTGATTAATTTCGATATGAAGCCAAAGGTTATTTTGTCTGCATCTGGCATGTGTGAAGCAGGCAGAATTAGACATCATTTAAAACACAACCTTTGGAGAAAAGAATGTACAATTCTGTTTGTTGGTTATCAGGCACTTGGAACGACAGGGCGTGCGATTATAGAAGGTGCAAAAGAAATCAAGCTCTTTGGGGAACCAATTAGTATTCAGGCAGAGATTGCACAGTTGCCGGGTTCAAGCGGACATGCAGATAAGGAAGGTTTAATTCGCTGGATTCAGGCATTTCAGAATAATCCGGAGAAGGTATTTATTGTGCATGGAGAAGATTCTGTCTGCGATACATTTGCAGCGGAGTTAGAGAGTTCTTATGGTTATCATACGATTGCACCATATACAGGCGCAAGTTTTGATTTGGCAACAGGAGAATGTATTGCAGAAGGCAATCATGAACGGATTTCAAGAAGGACGGTTGCGAAAAAGAGCAGTGGTGTATTTGCTAGATTGCTTGCTGCCGGACAGAGATTACTTACGGTTATTAAGCATAATGAAGGTGGTGCGAATAAGGATTTGGCAAAATTTGCAGACCAGATTAACGCTTTATGCGATAAATGGGACCGATAGAATATACAAAAAGGCATAGGTGAAATAGAAAAATGAAGAAAATGTTATTTGTTTTTAATCCACATTCAGGAAAAGCACAGATTAAGAATTCTCTGTTGAAAATCGTAGAAGTATTTTCGGCAGCAGAATATGAAGTGACGGTTTATCCAACGAAGGCAGCAAGAGATGGCTATCAGCATATTTTAGAGAATGCCGGTAGATATGATGTTGTGGTATGCAGTGGTGGTGATGGAACACTCAATGAAACAGTAGGAGCGATTTTAGATTATGATGGAAAGAAGCCGCCGATTGGATATATTCCAAGTGGAACAACGAATGACTTTGCTACAAGTCTGAATATTCCGAAAGATATGGTACGGGCAGCACAGCATATTGTGGATGGTGCACCGGAACCTTGTGATATTGGTTTGGTCAATGGAAAACGGTCATTTAATTATGTAGCGGCGTTTGGTGCATTTACAGAAGTCTCATATGCAACACCGCAGGGACTCAAAAATATGTTTGGTCATCAGGCATATGTGATGGAAGGAATTAAGAGTCTGACAGCACTCAAACCGTACTATATGCGAATTCAGACAGATACAGAAGAGATTCAGGGAAGTTTCATCTATGGAATGGTAAGTAATACAGAATCTGTTGGAGGAATGAAAGGTCTGACGGGTACAGGCATTGATTTGCAGGATGGATTATTTGAAGTGACTTTGATTAAGGAAATTAAGAGTCCATTGGATTTACAACAGCTTGTAACAGGATTTATTACTCAAAATTTTGAAAAATGTGATATGGTATACTCGTTTAAGACAAATAAGATTCATTTTGAGAGTGTAGTTCCTGTGAGTTGGACACTGGATGGAGAGTTCGGAGGAGAACATAAAGAAGTGACGTATGAGGTGTTGCCGGGAGCTGTTGAATTTTTAGTTAAGAAAAGAAAGGGGATAACTAATAAACTAAATAAAATTAACTAAATACAACTTTTGGATAATAAAGTTAAGATTTTTCGCAATTTTGAATTGAGAAATGAAAAATATAAAGTGGTATTTTCTATCAGATTTTTATGATAGAAAATATCACTTTATTTTTATTTGTATCAATACTACTACTTTTGAAATGATTGTAGAAAAATATATAAAAATCGGCAAAATTAAGACACAATTTTCGAACAATTCAAGATTTTTCAATATAGTTTGTTATAAGTTTATCAAAAATTGGAGGGATTTTGTTTTATAAAACTATTTTAAAACAATTGCATCAATTTTATTAGATGATAAATTGTAAAATGTATGTGTAATAATATCTATAATAAACTGAAAACAATAGAAAATTAAATAAAATTGACAAATAATCAGACAATTTACAACGGCCGACGATTTACAAATGAAAATCAAAAGCGTATATTATCAATTAAATTAAGACTGCACGAATAAAATAAAAAGTGATTCAGATAAAAGCGTTCATCATATTGCAGTTTTGGAAATTAGGAGGAAGGAAATATGAATATGGAAAAGCAGAACAGACAGCCGGCATTATATAGTCCGGCATTTGAGCATGACAATTGTGGAATTGGTGCGGTTGTCAGTATTCATGGTATCAAGACACACCAGACAGTATCCGATGCGTTGAGTATTGTCGAGAATCTGGAGCATAGAGCAGGTAAAGATGCAGAAGGTAAAACAGGTGATGGTGTAGGTATTTTGTTACAGATTTCACATAAGTTTTTCAAAAAAGCAGTAGCACCTTTGGGAATTGAGATTGGCGATGAACGGGATTATGGCGTTGGAATGTTTTTCTTTCCACAGGATGAGCTGCAAAGAAATCGTGCAAAGAAGATGTTTGAGATTATCGTAGAGAAGGAAGGACTTGAATTCTTAGGATGGAGAGTTGTTCCAACGGCACCAAATGTTCTTGGCAAGAAGGCAATTGACTGTATGCCTTATATTATGCAGGCATTTATTAAAAGACCTAATGATGTGGCAAAAGGAATTGATTTTGATAGAAAGTTGTATGTAGCCAGAAGAGTATTTGAGCAGACCAATGAAAATACGTATGTGGTGTCATTATCAAGTAGGACGATTGTATACAAGGGAATGTTTTTAGTAGGTCAGCTTCGTCAGTTCTTTGAGGATTTAAGAGATGATGATTATGAATCTGCAATTGCATTGGTACATTCCAGATTTTCAACGAATACAAATCCAAGTTGGGAACGTGCACATCCGAACAGATTTATCGTACATAACGGTGAAATCAATACAATTAAGGGCAATGCAGACCGTATGCTTGCCAGAGAAGAGACGATGTATTCGGATTATTTAGAGGAGCAGATGTCAAAGATTACACCGGTTGTCAATACAAATGGTTCCGATTCTTCTATGCTTGATAATACATTGGAATTCTTTGTCATGAATGGTATGCCGCTTCCGCTTGCTGTGATGATTACGATTCCAGAGCCATGGAGCAATAACAAAGCGATGGCACAGGAGAAGAAAGATTTCTATCAGTATTATGCGACAATGATGGAACCATGGGATGGTCCTGCATCGATTCTGTTCTCTGATGGCGATATCATGGGTGCAGTATTAGACAGAAATGGACTTCGTCCTTCCAGATATTATGTAACCAATGATGGATATTTGATTCTTTCTTCAGAAGTTGGGGTATTGCCAATTGATGAGAGCAGAATTCAGTCAAAAGATCGTCTAAGACCGGGTAAGATGCTTTTAGTTGATACGGTAGCAGGAAGATTAATTGATGATGATGAGTTGAAAGAAAAATATGCAACAAGCAAGCCATACGGAGAATGGTTAGATAACAATCTCGTTCAGTTATCAGATTTAAAGATTCCGAATAAGCATGTACAGATGCATACAAAGGAAGATCGTGCCAGATTACAGAAAGCCTTCGGTTATACATATGAAGATTTCAAGACATCCATTTTGCCAATGGCGTTAAATGGTTCGGAGCAGATTGGAGCAATGGGAATTGATACACCACTTGCAGTATTATCGAATCACCATCAGCCACTGTTTAATTATTTTAAGCAGATGTTTGCACAGGTAACAAACCCACCAATCGATTCTATTCGTGAAAAAGTTGTCACATCAACAACGGTTTATTTAGGAACAGATGGAAATGTATTAAAGGAAGAAGCAGAAAACTGCAAACAGTTAAAGATAAATCACCCAATTCTTACGAATACAGATTTGTTGAAAATTAAGAATATGAAGGTGGAAGGCTTCAAAGTAGAGACGATTCCAATCATTTATTATAAGAATACATCATTAGAAAAGGCAATCGATCACTTGTATGTGGAGGCGGACAGAGCACATAGAGAAGGTGCAAATATTATTATTTTGTCCGACAGAGGTGTGGATGAGAATCATGTTGCAATTCCTTCATTGCTTGCAGTATCTGCATTGCAGCAGTATCTTGTTCGCTCTAAGAAAAGAACAAGTATGGCAGTAATTTTAGAAAGCGGTGAGCCAAGAGATGTCCATCATTTTGCAACATTATTGGGTTACGGTGCATCTGCAATTAATCCATATTTGGCACAGGAAAGTATTCAGGAACTTATTGACTTGCATATGTTGGATAAAGACTATTATGCAGCAGTGGACGATTACAATAATGCGATTTTAAATGGCATTGTTAAAATTGCAGCAAAGATGGGTATTTCTACAATTCAGTCTTATCAGGGTTCTAAAATGTTTGAGGCAATTGGTATCAATTCCGATGTGATTCAAAAATATTTTAAGGGAACAGTATCAAGAATCGAAGGAATCGGTTTGTCTGATATTGAAAATGATGTAGAAACACGTCATTCCAGCGCATTTGATCCACTCGGATTATCCGTTGATACAACATTAGATTCTGCTGGCGCACACAAGATGAGAAGTGGGAAAGAAGAACATCTGTACAATCCACAGACGATTCATTTGTTACAGCTTGCAACACGTACAGGTGATTATAATACATTTAAAGAATATACAAAGTTAGTCAATCAGGAAACAGGTGTTAAGAACCTTCGTGGTATGATGAATATCCGTTTTCCAAAGAAGGGAATCTCAATTGATGAAGTTGAGAGCGTTGACGCAATTGTCCAGAGATTTAAGACGGGTGCGATGTCTTATGGTTCGATTTCCAAAGAAGCACATGAGACAATGGCAATTGCAATGAATATGATTCATGGTAAATCAAATAGTGGTGAAGGCGGCGAAGATGAAGACAGATTGACTGTTGGTGCAGATGGACGCAATCGCTGTTCTGCAATTAAGCAGGTTGCTTCCGGTCGATTTGGTGTTACATCTCGTTATTTAGTCAGTGCAAAAGAGATTCAGATTAAGATGGCACAAGGTGCAAAACCGGGTGAAGGTGGACATTTGCCAGGAAAAAAGGTATATCCATGGATTGCAAAGACGAGATTGTCAACACCGGGTGTTGCATTGATTTCACCACCACCACATCATGATATTTATTCAATTGAAGATTTGGCACAGTTGATTTATGATTTGAAAAATGCGAATAAAGACGCAAGAATTTCTGTAAAACTCGTATCAGAAGCAGGTGTTGGAACAATCGCTTCCGGTGTAGCAAAGGCTGGGGCACAGGTTATCTTGATTTCCGGTTATGATGGTGGTACAGGTGCAGCACCTAGAAGTTCAATTCACAATGCAGGACTTCCTTGGGAATTAGGGCTTGCTGAGGCACACCAGACATTGACAATGAATGGACTTCGTAACAAGGTAATCATTGAAACAGATGGTAAGCTGATGAGCGGCAGAGATGTTGCAATTGCAGCTATGCTTGGTGCAGAAGAGTTTGGATTTGCAACGGCTCCATTGGTTACGATGGGATGTGTGATGATGCGTGTATGTAACTTGGATACGTGTCCGGTCGGTGTTGCAACACAGAATCCGGAACTTCGAAAGAGATTTACAGGTAAGCCGGAGTATGTTGTAAACTTTATGAAATTTATTGCACAGGAATTGCGTGAATACATGGCACAGCTCGGGGTAAAGACTGTAGATGAATTAGTAGGACGTACAGACTTCTTAGAGCAGAAGCAGGTAGAGAACAGTGGATGTTCTGATAAGGTGGATTTATCAAAAATTCTTGACAATCCATTTATTAAGGAAGCAGCACAGATTCACTATAACAAGAAGAATGTGTATGACTTCCAGTTGTCACAGACAGTTGATGAGAAGATTCTCTTAAAGAGATTCTTACCTGCAATGGAAAATCATGAGTGCAGAAGCACAGAAATCGATGTTACCAATACAGACCGTTCTGTTGGTACATTACTTGGCGCAGAGATTACAAGAAGATTTGGAGAGAACTTAGAAGAAGATACATATACGGTAAAATGTAATGGTGCAGGCGGTCAGAGTTTTGGTGCATTTGTTCCAAAGGGACTTACATTAGAACTTGTCGGCGACAGCAATGATTATTTCGGTAAAGGACTTTCAGGTGGTAAGTTAATCGTTTATCCGGCAGCAGGAGCTAATTACAAAGAGGATGAAAATATTATTATCGGTAATGTGGCGCTGTATGGTGCAACCAGTGGTAAAGCGTATATCAATGGTGTTGCAGGAGAACGTTTCTGTGTTCGTAATTCCGGTGCAACAGCAGTCGTAGAAGGTTGCGGTGACCATGGTTGTGAATATATGACGGGTGGTTATGCCGTCGTATTAGGTAAGGTTGGTAAGAACTTTGCGGCAGGTATGAGCGGTGGTATTGCTTATGTCTTAGATGAAGATACAACGCTGTATAAGCATGTCAATAAAGAGCTGGTATCTATGGAATCGGTTACGGATAAGTACAATGTATTAGAGTTAAAGCAGATGATTACAGATCACGTTGCATATACAAATTCTAAGAAAGGTAAAGATGTTTTAGAGCATTTTGAAGAATATTTGCCAAAATTTAAGAAGATTATTCCACATGACTATAAGAAGATGATGAATAAAATGGTTCAGATGGAAGAGAAGGGCTTAAGCAGCGAGCAGGCACAGATTGAAGCATTTTACGCAGCAACAAGATAGAGAAAGGGGATTTATATGGGAAAGGCAACTGGATTTTTAGAATATCAAAGAGAAGATGCAAGAGCAATTGCGCCAAAGGAACGTATTTTAAATTTTAATGAATTTCATATTCCGCTGTCAGAGGAAGCGCAAAGAAGACAGAGTGCAAGATGCATGGATTGTGGTGTGCCATTTTGCCAGTCAGGAATGAATATTAAGGGAATGACATCAGGCTGTCCCCTGAATAATCTGATACCGGAATGGAATGATCTTGTATACACAGGTAACTGGGAACAGGCATATCATCGTTTGCATAAGACGAGTAATTTTCCGGAATTTACATCAAGAGTGTGTCCGGGTTTATGTGAAAAGGCTTGTACGTGTGGATTAAATGGAGATGCAGTTAGTACCAAGGAAAATGAAAAGGCAATCATTGAGCGTGCATATGCAAATGGACTTGCAGGTCCAAAGCCGCCAAAGGTTCGTACAGGAAAAAGAATTGCAGTTGTAGGTTCGGGTCCTTCCGGACTTGCAGTTGCAGATCAATTAAATACGAGAGGACATCATGTGACGGTATATGAACGTGCAGACAGAATCGGTGGATTATTACGCTATGGAATTCCAAATATGAAGTTAGAAAAGCATATTATTGACCGTAAATTAGATGTTATGCGTGCAGAAGGTGTAGAATTTGTAGTCAATGCCAATGTGGGAGAAAACATCAAAGCAAAGCAGCTGATGAAAGATTATGATGCGGTAGTACTTGCTTGTGGAGCTTCTAATCCTAGAGATATTCAGGCACCGGGACGTGATGCAAAGGGAATTTATTTTGCAGTAGATTTCTTAACAGCCACAACAAAGAGTTTATTAGATTCCAACCTGACAGATGGCAAGTATATTTCAGCAAAAGATAAACATGTCGTTGTTATCGGTGGTGGTGATACAGGAAATGACTGTGTAGGTACATGTATTCGTCACGGTTGTAAGTCGATTACACAATTAGAGATGATGCCAAAAGCACCAGACGAGAGAAGAGAGAGCAATCCATGGCCACAGTGGCCGCTTGTCTGCAAAACAGATTACGGTCAGGAAGAAGCCATTGCTGTATTTGGTCATGATCCTAGAATCTATACAACAACGGTAAAAGAATTTATAAAAGATAAAAAGGGGAACTTGACAAAAATCGTAGTTGTATCATTAGAGTCCAAAGTCGATGAAAAAACAGGCAGAAGAATGATGGTTCCAGTAGAGGGAACAGAAAAAGAAATGCCGTGTGAACTCGTACTTATCGCAGCAGGATTCTTAGGTTCACAAAAATATGTAACCGATGCATTCGGTGTCGCCTTAACAGAACGCACCAATGTTAAAACAGAAGAAGGAGCCTTTGCAACCAGCATCCCGGGCGTATTCACAGCCGGAGACATGCACACAGGCCAATCCCTAGTAGTCAAAGCCATCCGCCAAGGCCGCGACTGCGCCCAAGAAATAGATAAATATCTAATGGGGTATACAAATATTGCGAGATAACGAGCAGTGCCGATGAAAAACCTGCCATACTTGACGTGAGCTGGCTCACATGAGAGTATGGCAGTTTTTTTATCGATAGTGTGACAACACGTCATACTTGTTAAGCGAAGCGAAACAAGTATGTAGGCACTGCGAGTGAAGTATAGAGGATTATACAAGCAAGCTTGCAAGAGGATGTTTCTGGCTTTTTAGCGATAGTCCGACAGGACGTATGAGTATGGAGTGAAGCGGAATACGAATGGCGTTCCGATAATCTTTCCCATTGAATTCCAAGAAACTTGAACAATTTCAAAAAATCGCATATACTATATAATTATATATAGAAGAAACAGTTTGATGAAAAGTGTTCATAGAGCGAAATGGAGAGACAGATGAGTCAGGGACAATATAAGAAGAAAGTAAATAAAAAGTTAAGAGGAATGTTACGGTTATTCTTTAGTAGAACGACCATTATATTTGTGGCTGTATTTTTACAAGTGTGCATTATGTTCTATACCATACAATGGCTATCGGATTACTCTACATTTGTTAATTATGGCTTTTTGTTGCTTGGTGTGCTTGTAGCCATTCATATTATGGGAACCAATACGAATTCCAGTTTTAAGATGGCATGGTTGGTCCCGGTGCTGTTATTCCCAATTTTTGGTTCTGTATTTTATGTGTTTATGTATAATCAGTTCGACACGTATTCTATGAAGAAGCGCTTAGAGAAGATAGAACGGAAAGTGCAGCGAGAATTTACACAGGACAGAGGAGTTTTAGAAGCTCTAAAAAATCAGTCCGGTGGCGAATATGGTCTTGCAGAATATCTGCATAATGTAGGAAGATTTCCAGCGTATCGGAACTGCCGTATGAAGTTTTTTCCATTGGGAGAAGATAAATATCAGGAAATGCTCGTTCAGTTAAAGCAGGCAAAGCATTTTATTTTCTTGGAGTATTTTATTGTATCAGAAGGTCAGATGTGGGATTCGATTTTGGAGATTCTAAAGGAAAAGGCAGCAGAAGGTGTAGAAGTTCGATTTATGTATGACGGCATGTGTAGTTTAGGACTGCTTCCTTATGGATATTATAAAAAGATTCGCAGGTATGGTATTCAGGCAACTACATTTTCGCAATTAAAACCAGCGTTATCATCTTATCAGAATAATAGAGATCACCGAAAAATTCTAGTTATTGACGGGCGAGTTGCATTTACCGGTGGGGTAAATCTTGCAGATGAATATATCAATGAATATGAGCGTTTTGGACATTGGAAAGATACGGCAATTATGGTAGAAGGGCCGGCGGTGCGTTCGTTTACATTAATGTTTTTAAAAATGTGGAATGTTGCCAATAAAGTGAAAGACGTACCACATGAGGAATTTGAACGCTATTTACGGTATACAGAAGGGTATGCATGCAATAATGCGTTGACAAAAGAGAATATAGATGATATTGATACGGAGGAAGAACGGGCCATTGAGATGCTTTTGGAAGAATCTCAGATTGAAAAGGCAATTCGCGTTCAGGAACGTATGGCAGCACATATTCCGGCGCATACGGGAGGTTTTGTTATTCCATATAGTGATGATCCATTTACCGATGAACGCATTGGAAAGCAAGTATATATTGATATTTTAAATCGTGCAAGACACTATGTACACATTATGACACCGTATTTGATTCTGGATGATGAAATGGCAGCGGCGCTGACATATAGTGCGAAAAGAGGCGTGGAAACGGTCATTATCATGCCGCATATCCCGGACAAGATGTATGCGTATTTGTTAGCGAGAACATATTATAAGGATTTGTTGGAAAATGGTGTGAAAATTTATGAATATACACCGGGATTTGTGCATGCAAAAGTATTTGTCAGTGACGATATTAGGGGAGTTGTGGGGACAAGCAATTTAGATTTTCGAAGCCTATATTTGCATTTTGAATGTTGTATGTATATTTACAATAATGACGTTGTATTTGACATGGAAGCGGATTATCAGAATACATTGGCAAAATGTCAGCAGATTACAATAGAAGATTGCGAAAAATATCCATTTATGAAAAAAGTGGCTGGACGATTGTTACGATTTGTTGCTCCATTAATGTAAAAATATGCATATTTGAGCGAAAAAACATACAAAATGTCGAACTTTTAGATGTTTGGTTGCATTTCTATGTATCGTGTAGTATGATGTTAAAGTACATTGTAACAATATACGAAACGAGGAGATAAGGGGAAAAAATATGTTGACAGTTTCAGTTTTATTGGATTCTATTGAAAAGGTACAGAAGTTTGTAAGTCTGATTAGCAAATATTCCTGTGATTTTGACATTGAGTCAGGTCATAGCTGTGTAGATGCGAAGTCAATAGTAGGCTTATTTAGTCTTGATATCAGTAATCCACTCAGATTAACGATTAATAGCTATGGAGAAGAAGTGGAAGATATTTTAAGAGATATTAATGAATTTATGGAATATTGATTGGTATACGTTATCAATAGTGTGATTGGTTTAAATGACTATTGGGGCGAATTAAAAATGATATAAATAGCACAATTAAGGCACATACAGGGAGTGATAACATTACTTGTATGTGCCTTGTTTCATATACTTGTATAAGAAAATGGTAAATCAAGGCATATAATTACAAAGAAGATGTCGTATTAAAACGGAGATTCTTGTATGAAAATTTATAGACGTTGCTATGCGTAGATATTTTGTAGGGGTAATTTAGACGAAATGTAGCAACGGTGCGTGTTATGAATTACGAAATCCAATTTGCAATTTCCTGAATTGAAGATAAAAAGGAAATTTTATCACGGTTCGCTTGACTAATAAATCCTTCATTTGTCATATGGTCGAAACATGCCTGCATTGCATCATAGAAGTGATTCACATTGTAAAATGCAACGGATTTGTCAATGTGACCCAAACACAGCATGGAAATGACTTCGGAAATCTCTTCTAATGTGCCGGTTCCACCCGGAAATGTAATAAATACGTCAGCAAGTTCAATCATTTTTGCTTTGCGGGTATGCATATCCGGTGTAACAATCAGCTCTGTTATGGAATCAAGTTGTAATTCCTGTTCAATAAAAAATTCAGGCTCCACACCGGTAACAGTACCGCCAGATGCTAGAGCAGCCTTTGCTAAATGCCCCATCAGACCGCTTTCACTGCCACCATAAATCAAGTGATGCCCATTTCCGCCAATCCATGTTCCAAGTTCTATTACTGCCTGTTTGTATACAGGATTCTTTCCTACATTTGAACCTAAATAAACTGCGATATTCATATGTATTATACGTCCTTTCTGATTCCATTTTTATCAAAATTATGTTTTAAAGCCTTTTCGGTTGGAAAAATAGAACCAATCAAAAAGACAAGTTGGATGACGATAAGGATAGTGTTTACAAAGCCGAGCGTATTTTCATTTGCATGATAAAAAGGAATAGGCAAAAGGATTGTCGGAATGAGCAGTATAAGTCCAATATGCCACCATAGTTTTCCGACATATGCATGGGCAAATTTCCACGTATCCATATTTTTCATAGACATGGTTGTTCGATACCCAATTAATCCATTGATTTGTTTAGGACAATGCTTCCACATTATTCGTCCACCAATGAGCATAGTAAGGGGAATCAAACTGTCACAAATAATCAAAAACCACCAAAACCACATATAGATACCTCCTGTGTTATCTTATAATTCATACGTTGCAACTTATACTGTATAAAATTGCCATTTTTAATAAAACTAAAGTCAGTATACAAAAGAACGTCCATATTAGATGCTGTAATTTGAATCATGCCAAATCTGTAAATTCTCGCTTCGTCAAAAACGAGCGAAAGCAATTTTTGGCAATGCCCATGTTTGAAAGCTAATCTTCATCCGATACATTTTTAAAATATCAATTGGTTTCATATTATACAGTAAATTTATATAGTTTCATTATACATAATCGGAGTTGTGATTGCTAGTTGTTTCTGTAAAGAGTTGCAAGGAAAAATAATTTATTAATTACTATTGCAATATTTTCTAAACTGTGTATAATATAAATTATAGAAATGAATTTAATTCTTAAAATATATAACAAAGGAGAATGAATGACAGAAACACAAGTAACACAAACATTGCTTGCGGCTGGAGAAGAAACACAGTATGATGAATGTATCAAAAAGATATTGGCAAATAAGAAAATT
>AUXO012982381.1_pt1 | contig 21170 bp, 18 predicted proteins | sample 768731 | NCBI WGS metagenome assembly AUXO01 (sample SAMN02715735, study PRJNA202380) | gut metagenome | biome: sheep rumen | host: Ovis aries | place: New Zealand: Palmerston North
GAACCTGCGACCTCTTGATCCCAAATCAAGCGCTCTAGCCAAGCTGAGCCACACCCCGTCATATATTTATGACGTTTGTGATTTCCTGTGCGTTTCACTTCTCTCGCAACGCAAGTGTTATTATATGGTAAAGCCAGGAAAAAGTCAACAACTTTTTTAAAAAAAATTTATTTTTTTTCGAAAACCGTGAATTCCCAGTATTTATAAGGCTTTTCAAAGGGTCAGTAAAGAATAAAAATCTATAACAGCTTAGGATTTTAAAAATTTTTGTTCAAATTCTGCTTTGCCATTCCTTTCATTGATGGTAATAATCATGTAACTTGGCTTTCGATCTTCCTGTCTTGGATAGGAAATACTTCCCGGATTCACTAAAATAATTCCTTCTTCCTCCCTAAGCACTGGTCTATGGGTATGTCCAAACATCACCAGATTAGCTCCTCTAGCCCTCGCTTCCTCAAGAACCCCTCCTTCCCCTACGGATACACCATAGTGATGTCCATGCGTGAGAAAGGCCTGATATGACCCGATTTTCACGTCAATGTCATAAGGAAGAGGTGAGAAAAAATCATTATTTCCACGCACAGCAAACAAAGGACAACTTACAAGATCTGCAATCTCATTTTCCTGTCCCTCAATATCACCCAGGTGAACACATAGATCTACTTTCTTTTCTATATCCATAACCTTTAGGAAATTCCCTAATTCGCCATGGGTATCACTTATCACCAGTATTCTCATAGGCATTTACCCCTCTAATTCCTTCTTTAAGGCCTCTTTTAAGGCTCTCATAGCCTTTCCCCTATGGCTAATGGCATTCTTCTGTTCAGAGGACATCTGAGCGGTTGTCATACCATATTCCGGGACGTATACAATAGGGTCATAGCCAAAGCCATTTTCACCGACTGGTTCCTTGGCAATTACCCCTTCAATTGTACCACGTGTGGTAAGTACCTTACCATCCGGAAGGACCGCAACCATCGCACACACAAATCTGGCACTTCTTTCCTCTCCTACTGCATCCTTTACTCGATCAATCAAATTCTGATTCTTCACTTCATAAGACGTATCTTCTCCCATATATCTTGCAGAATAAATTCCCGGCTCACCACCAAGATAATCTATTTCCAGCCCGGAATCATCTGCAATAACAATCTCCCCTGTTAACTTGCTAATGGTCTTAGCCTTAATTTTTGCATTCTCCTCAAATGTTGTACCATTCTCCACGATATCAGCGGTAATGCCTGCCTCCTTCATAGAAATCAGTTCTACCTCCAAACCATCTAACATTTGACGTAATTCCTGCATTTTATGTTCATTACCAGTTGCCACAATAATCTTTCTCATGATGCTTCTCCTCTTAATTCTGTTCTTCTAAGGCCTTACGCTTTGGTGGTTTTGGCCCCATAAATTGATAAAAATAAGTCTTAATCATACCGTTATAAATTTTACGGTTCTTCGTCGCCTTTAGGCCCATGTCCTTTGGCGCATCCTCATAAGAGGTAATCACATAGGCCGACCAGCTGTCAAGGGCTCGGTAGCGTTCCCCAATGGTTTGATATAGGCTTGGCAAACTTTCCAGATCTTCTAAACGCTCACCATAAGGCGGATTCGTAATAATAAACCCATACTTTTTACGATGATTCAAATCCTTTACCTCCCTTGTTTGAAAATGAATAAATTCCTCAAGACCGGCACGTTTCGCATTCTCCTTGGCAAAGGCTACCATCTTAGGATCAATATCATATCCTTGGATGTCCGGATCAATTTCTCGCAATTTAGCTAACCCGGTCTCCGCCCGATCATAGGCTTCATTACTTACCTCATACCAAACTTTCTTAGGAATTAAATTCTGCCAATTTTGAGAAGTAAATTCTCTTTCTAAACCAGGTGCCTGGTCTGCCGCAATCATGGCTGCCTCAATTGGAATGGTTCCGGAACCACAAAATGGATCCACCAAAATTCGATCTGCATGCCAGGGAGTAAGCAAAATCAAGGCTGCCGCAAGGTTCTCGGCAATGGGAGCCTTGGCCGTTGACTTTCTGTAGCCACGTCTGCTTAAGGCTTCTCCAGAAGTATCAAGAGCTACCGTGACCATATCCTTGTTAATAAATACACGAATGGGATAGTCCGCTCCATCTTCCTTAAACCAATCGGTTTGATACTTGTTCTTTAAACGCTCTACAATAGCCTTTTTAACGATTCTTTGTATATCAGTGGTAGAAAAAAGCTTACTCTTTACCGATGTAGCTTTCGTCACCCAAAATTTCGCATCTGCCGGAAGATAATCTTCCCAAGGACAAGCCTTTACCGCTTCAAAAAGTTGATCAAATGTCCTTGCCTTAAAATATCCTACTTCTAAAAGAATACGGTTCGGTGTTCTAAGATAGATATTAGCTCTGGCAATGGCTGCTGCATCTCCAAAAAAACGAACTCTTCCATCTGTCACATCCTTAATTTCAAGACCCAGGTCCGTGATTTCTCTTTTTAATACGGATTCAATTCCAAAGTGACAAGGTGCCTGTAATGTATACATATAAGCTTCCTCCTAATAATCTTTCTATAGTTTATCACAAAAATAGAAAAGCCACCACCACAATCTGTGATAATGACTTTTCTTTCTTACACTTTAGTAAAAATCTTATTGAATTAATACTCTACACTATTGGATTTTACATATCCACCGGTACAGTCTAAATAATCTGAAGTATCCTTGCCGAACTGGTATCTATACCAATCATTCTGCTGAGTTCCCCATCCAAAGTCATAACTCTGGGAGGTTGAACTGTATGCATCTGCTCGAAGGTATAACATAATATGTTCACCTGGTCCTAAGCCCTTGCCACCATTAACATTTGCAAATGAGCCAGTAAAGGTGATGACATATGCATCATCATCATCCTGCTCAAGGGAAACACTAATTGAAGTTGACCATGGAAATGGATTGTAGTTAACAAAATGATTTGCCAAATAATTCGCGTTACCATTTGGTGAAGTGAATCTGGTTTTCACTTGCTTATTCATCTTCATCTGTAAGGTAAAATCAGTAATGTAACGATTCTCTGCGGTATTGTTCAAATCAATTAAAAGATAACACTGGTTACCATTAATCTGATCTGAATAATATAATGCATTCTCACCATCAATACGAGCTACCGGTGCATTCAAATGCCAATACCAACCTTTCAAATATCCCTTTACAGAAATAGATCCATTATCAGGAATATCCGGTTCATCATCAGCATTCTCATCTACATTCTCAGTTACTAACCTGGTAGTCTCTTCTTCCGTAGTAGTTTCCTCTTCTAAATTATATTCTGTAATAGGTGTCTCAGTAGTAGACTCTTCCTCTGCAGGTGCAGCTGTTGTTGAAGTCTCCTCCTCACTAGAAGAAGTTGTGGTAGAAGATTCTGTGCTACTTTCTGACTCTAAAGAAGTCGATGAACCATTACGGAACACAATTGTCTGCTTCGTTGATTCCTTCTTAGATCCAACCTTAGCAGTTAAATTTACAGTAACAAAATCTCCGGTCTTGGTTACCGAAAAAGCAGAAATGTATTTTGAAATTACATCCTTACTGCCATCAGCCTGTACATAATATAAACTATTTCCATCTAACTGAATAGAATTACCTGAATCAATAATTAGTTTTCCATTCGCAGAATCAAACGCAACCACATCGATATCAGCACCCTTAACTTTATCTGAAATAAAGTTAAATGCAGTTTGTAATTCTTCATGTGTGTTAATGTCCTTGTTCTGCTTTGTATAATTAGAATTTACAGAATTCATAAATCCTAAAACTCCAGTCATTACGATTCCAAAAATAGCAATCGTAACAATCAATTCAATTAAGGAAAGACCACGATTATCTTTTTTCAATTTATCATTAATATACATTTACAACACCTCCGCATTTAATGACTTGTTTTACCAGTAACTGCAGAGACCTGAATATCATATGTCCGGTCTCCCTTCACCACTGTTATTTTAGAAGGCTTTCCTAAATCATCACCAGATATATTTGTACAATTGTATAAGCCACCGCTACCCTTCTTGAAGCAAAAGATTACCCGATTGGAATCTACTTCTCTGGTAGTTCCTCCAGCAGTATACTTAATCGTTAATCGTTTATCTACTTCTTCTTTTGATGAAACAGTCCAAGCAGTAGAGGATGATGCTCTTTTTAATGTTTCAATATATGTCTTTCCACCATCTTTTCTAAATTGAACTGCATACTGACCACTTCGACTCATAGCAGTTAATCTTGTAGCTGCCATCTTTTGATTAATAAGTCTACCAGTAGCCTTCATCTTAGAAGATCCAAGAACTGAAATACTGACACCGGTGATTGAAACAAGTACTGCTGATATCGCAAGTACAACGATTAATTCAATTAAAGACATACCTTTATTATCTTTCATATATTATCCTCAACTTCCTTAATCTACTTCCACGGTCCAGTTCTTTAACTGAATCAGATTCTTTGCTGAATTCGCATCCCTTGATTCCTCAGAAATCTCACTTGTAGTATCTGTACTATAGAAACACTTGGTTCCTTCGTTAAAGAAATTATTAACAATATAGTCCTTCATACCATAGTATAAAGTGGCATTCTGATCATTTCCTGGATGATACTGATACTGAGTTCCTAACTGATTCGCACTAATTGTACCATTCCGTCCTTTTCCGATTACACATTCACCTACGGTATCATAGAAATCCTTAATTTCTGTATAATCAGCTTCATTGTCAAGAACTGAATACTGGATACAAACACCCTTTGCAGCACTAGCACTCATAATCTGATAGCTAACTCGATCACGACACATTAAAACTCCGGTAAAGTAATCTCCACTATTGAACTGAACAGTATATCTATCTGCAAGTACAAATAAGAATAATCCTACCTTCGCTCCATTGGTCATATCCATGTTACTACCAAAGGCATATGTTACAGTTAAGTCCTCTCCTTCGGCTGTGGTTGGTCTAAATCTTGAAGAGGTATTAACAAAATGATAAGTACTGATATCTGTACATTCTTCAAGATCACTTAAGGTAAAATCATCTGTCGGATAGTAGATGGTTCTTCCCTTATTGGAAAGCTCTGTTATTTCACCACCTGACCAATCTGCCTCATGTTCATCACTAAGAACCGTACCATTTCTCATCTTGTATTTTACACTATTCTGATCATCTGTAAAGTTACCATTATGGCATACAGATTCAAAGTGTGCAACATTCACCAAATTAGCAAATTCCGGATCACATTCAACACTATTATAAAGATTAAACTTTGATGAATATGATGGGTAGTTACTACTGTTATAGGTAGTAAGCCATGTAGCAGTTGTCCTAGTAATATAGGCTCTTGCTCCCCATGTATAGTAATACAAGTAAGTACCACTCATGGCACTATTAGCTCCTACCACAACTGGATAATAGATGGTAACCTTTGGAGTTGTATTTGCTCCATTTACTGTAATCTTACTTTGAAGTGTTGAATCTAAGTTTGCTACATCAAAGGAAATCGTATCATCTACAATGGTTGGATTCTTTAACTGATAAACCTTGTTACCTGTTGGTTCTGTACTTCTATCATCACCATTGATACTTCCTAAAATATAACAGAAACTGGTTCCTGCTCTTTCATGATCCGCAGGATTTCCACCCCTTGTATCTGAAATATAATAGTTTGCATGTGCTGCATCCTGATCATACATAGCATCCGCAGAATGGGATACCGGATTATACTTATATGGGAAGAATTCTGAATAGGCCTCATTATCCGAATCATTACAATTATAAATTGTATAATTTCTTCCTGATTCCTCTCCAGTCAAATCAATCTGATAATACTTAGTACCAGTCATTCCTGTTCCCTGCTCTGAATTTGTTGTATAACAATATGCAACAATATTATTACAGGTAAGCTGTACACCTCGACCAAGTACCAATGTAGACATATGATCCAAATAAATGGTTCCCTTAACCGTTACCTGCGCATTCCTTCCAGAAAAGATCAAGGTACTCATATTATCTACTACAACATCACCATTAAAGATAATCCTTGTTCCGGTAAAGTTAACATGTACTGAGTTATCTAACTTTAATGAGTTACCATTATCATTACATCCTACATAGGCAGAACCTTCCTGTACAAGGTAAGATGGATGATTGTTTGAACTGTTCGATGCCTCGTTACCCGTATAATCAATACCTGAACCAGCAAGTACTGAATATACATTCGATGGTGTCGAAACAGAAGTTCTTGCTTCCGGTGTATTAATGACAATATCAGTCTTAATTGTTTCTTCGTAATCACCATCATGATTTTCTGTGTTAATATAAGTAATCTTAAGGTCGTTAATCTCAAGGGTAGAAGCCGTTTCTGAAACACTTCCTACCGTAATTGACTTTACATAACCTCTACTATTACTATATGTTTCTGCCTTCATGTTAGTTTTAATATAATCACTAACCGCAGTCGCTGTAAACGCATCTGCACTACCTGCAATTTCTGCTTTTACAGCTGTAATAAAGTTTGCTGCCGAGTAATTCTCTAAATTTAAAACATTACCTGCAGCCGTCTGAAGAATAACTTGAGTCTCATCCAAGTAACTTTCTGTGTTATAGAAAGTATTTTTAGCCTTGGTATTAACCATTCTCATACGATAGGCTGTTCCTGCCAAAGTTAAAAGACTTCCCGCAAGAATCATAACCAAACTGATCACAATTAATACACTGACCAAAGCAACACCCTTGTTGTCCTTCTTTAATCGCATTAATCTCTTCATAATTATAACCTCTCTTTCGGTACGAAAGTCCTAATCAACAAGTGCATAAGATAATACGGATCCTTCCATGCTTGATAAGCATTTTGAAGTATCTCTTGAAAGATATACCTTAACACTTGCATCATAATAAGTCTTCACCTTAAGATTGAATTCTTTTAGATTATTAATAGCAGTAGAATTACTTGCCTTTCCAGTGTCCTGGTTAATCGTAACTACCACATCATACTTCGAACCATCATATACAGCCTTTTTAAAAGTATATACCTTTTTTCCATTGGAATCTGTTGTCTCCTCCAAAGAGTCAAAACTTAATCCAAAGAAGAAGTCCGATGGTGGATTTGCAGGATCATATCCTGCAGCTAACTGATTAAATACAGTCTTTCCACCAGCTGCCTTCATATTCTCAAAAGTATCTTCTGCAACTGCTGTAGCATTCTGAATCATATTAGACTTATTATTGACCTTAGCACCTTGTACAAAGGTACCTAAAAGAGGAACGGTTACAATAACCAGGATTGCAATGGCAACAAGCAATTCTACCAGAGTCAATCCTCGGTTATCATTTTTTAAAGTTTTATCCTCGTGTCTTTTGTTATTTAACAATTTACATCAACCTCTCTACTGTTCTGCAGCACCGAGCAATTCATCTACACCGGTAAGTGCCACACCAGTATCAGCGTTCTCATATTCACGTGGCTTAGCTGTGTTATCAAGAGTATAAACATCTAATGTAATAGTTCCACTTACAGCTTCTGGCTCCTCATCCGTTGCATTTCTTGCCATACTAATTGAGGTAGCCACCATCGTGTATTCTGAGTTCTTATAAATGTAATCGATTAAGGAAACGATATCATCATAAGAATCTGCTGTATACTGGAATGTTACCACTCCAGTTCTCATGACGTAACCTGATCCGATATCAGTAGCAACGCTAAACTCACCTGTTGAGCTTGTTCTTGCTGCTGCCTCATCAATTGATGCACCTGCTTCTGTAAAGCTTGCATCACTAATTGCTACGTTAAAAGTTGTGCTGTTTTCAAATTCGTCCATTAATAAAATTCCATCTTCACTTCTGAATTCGATAGCAAAATCCTTTAAGCTCTGATTAATCGTATTCTGAGCAGACTGAATATCTTTATCCATCTCTGCACTCTTTGCTTTTAAACCTTCCAGTCGATCTACTTCTGACTCTAAGGTGCCAATTTCTGTATTAATCTTGTCGACCTCTGCCATATTATTTCTAAAGTATCCCTGAATCGTTACAAAGAGAACAATAATACCTACAGCAATAACGATTACTCCAAGTTGTTTATTTCCTAATCTCATGTCTCTACCTCCTTATTACTCTGCTGTATTAGCTTCGCCTGCTTCAGTTTCGGTGTTATAGTAGCATACTACAGAAAAACCAACTTGCTTTTCTACTGTATTACCATTTGCCACTTCTACTTCTGAAATAGCCGATGACTGAACACTTGCAAAATACTTCTTAGCGGAGTTAGATCTTAACTGCTGAAGCACCTTAGCGGCTTCTGCCTTGCTTTCAACAGTTACATTCATACTAAGTGATTCCTCTGTGGAAGTAATGTTACTAGCTTCAAAGGTCGCTGGCATTAATCTCTCAAGAAGTGCCATCGTCTCAGTTAACTTCGCATTCTGGTTTGTACTAGAATTAACGAATTTCTCGATGGATCCGGCAGCTGCTACCACTGCATCACGAGTTTCCTTCTTATCCTCATATACCTGGAGTTTGTTCTTTCTTGTTTCAAGATTATCTCTGGTATTCTGAGCAACGGAAAGTCGAATCGATCCACCAATGTAAAGACCCATAGAAAGTACAACACATCCCACTGCAATGATGAATGGGAACATTAAGGACTCCTTCAAGTCTTTCTGTAATTCTTCAAGTGGTACGATATTCTGTGTCTTAATACCTGCTCCGATACATGCAGCATACTCACCAAGTTTGATCTTCTTATCAAGACCATTCTCAAATGATACACCAGCAATCTTTGTCAGAGGCTTGATTTCCATACCAAGCTCGTTCGAAAGAAGCTCTGTCATACCTACAAAATCGGCACCGGCTCCAATAGCGGTAAAGCTATTGATCTCTACGTTTTCATGTCTAGACACATAGTAATCAATTACTCGTCCAAGATTTCCAACCAAATGCTTAAATGAATTGGTAACGTCCTCACGTAAGGTACGAACCAGGTCAGTAACTACCTCGTTATCGTCAACAGGCGCTGTGTCAAAGGTGGGAGCTACAAACTGTTCTTCTGTAAGCTCGGCAATCGCATCAAGGTAATCCACCTTTTTTTCTTCTCTTTCTTCTTCTGTTTCATTCTCGTCGTATTCGATTCTATTTAACATCTCTTCTAATACGATCTCTGTTGCATTCGCAATACCAGTATTAATTGTTCTCTGTAATACGACCTTTCTGTCCTCAAGAATTGTCACTAATGTAGAGGTAGTATCAATCTTAATAATTACATTAGTACCCTTTCCAAAGGAATTTTTAGTTGATTGGTATACTGAGTTACCCATGTAATCAATACCACGAAGTGCAAGTCTTACAGATGTAGAGAAATCAAAATAAGACTTTGTTACATCGTTAGGTACTGCAAGGAGATTTAACCTTAACATCTGTGCCTGTCCAGGTACTGCAGCATTCTTGCTATTCTTAGCATTCTTGGAATTAGCCTGCTTGCCTTTCTCTCCTTTGGCGCTTTGTTCTACCCTCTGATTTACGGTTCCAAGTTTCTGATAGATCAAGTGATACTGGCTCATGTCTACTGGGAAGTATTCATTCGCATTCGCATCAATAATCTTCTGAATCTCACGATCCTTTACCATAGGAATAGTAACTTCACGGCTCGCGATTCGGCTGGAACTAACAGTATATACAATACTTTGCGCCTGAATTCTTCTTCTTCTCAACTCCATAGAAAGGATGTTGGTGAATGCATTGTTCCTCTTTACCAAACCGTCCGCTAAAACTCCATCAGGCGTTCTAAATGAAAAGCAGTTATAGATCTTTGGATTTGATTTTTTTTCATAATCCATCTCAACTGCATGAGTAACGCCTTGTCCAATCTCAACACTTAATACTCTTGTAGCCATCTAAATCCTCCGTTTCAGTCTGTCGAAATAACAGATTACTCATTTATTTCCAACATGATGGAGCCCCCATCAAGTGGATGCTAATGCCATCCCCACCCCCAATTATGTCAAAGCATAGGAATGTACATATACACTTACATTGATTATAACACAGAATATGCAATATAACAAACACAAAATGTTCAAAATTATAATCAAAGCCAAAATTAATTAAATAACAAAAGAGTTGTAATGTCAACCTTTCCGCCAACAAATTACAACTCTAATTTAAAATTCGTTTCTTTCATTTATGTTTGATTTGCGAAGCCGTCTAAGGCCTATTTATGATGCCGAAAACATAGAAAGATACCAATTCACAATTATGTTTCCATAAAGGCTTGCTAGTGCAATCCCCAAAGAAAGATAAGGTCCCATGGCAAGGACATGTTCCGCCTTACTTACCTTCATTCGGATCAAATGAATGATGGAACCAACAATACATCCAATCACAAATGCCAGGATAATATTCTTCCAGCCAAGGAACAAGCCGGCTGCAGCCATAAGTTTAATGTCTCCACCACCAATCGCTCTTCCCTTGCTTATTGCATAAATGATATAAAGTATCAAACTCACAGCAAAAAAGCCAATGAAATAAAGAGGAAGAAAGTGTTTTAAAGTATCTGCCACACCGTTTCCTGCAATTCGAATATTGTGTAATATTACCGCTGCCCCGTGAATTACGGCAATCACTGTAATAAACACATTAAATCCAAAAGGAATCTCAAAAGTTCTCCAGTCAATCACAGTTAAACCAAGTAGTGCTGTAAGTAAGGCACAAATACTTGCAGCAATGATTACACTATACCAATCATAATGAAGGGTCATTTTACCATCTAAATCATATTCCACCTCTGTTATAAAAGGAACCTGATCAATGATGTAAAATTTCAAATAAACCCCCAAATAGAAAAGTCCATTCAATCCTTCAATAATGGGGTATTGTTTGCTAATCTTATTTTTGCAAACCCTACACTTTCCTCCAAGAAAAATCCAACTGAATAAAGGTACTAAATCATACCAACGAAGCTGGTATCCGCATGACATACAGTGAGATCTCTTATTCACACTTTCGTGTTTTGGTACCCGGAAAATAACCACATTTAAAAAACTACCAAAAATTGTTCCTAAAACAAAAACCAACACTCCAAATACTAGCTTAGCTGCAATATCCATCTTATCTTTCGCCCTTTCTTTTTTCTATACTCTACCTTAATTCTGCCCAAAGGTCAAGAAAGAAGGACACTAGTAGCGAAAATTAATCGCTGCTGATTTTTGATCCTTATAGTATTCTGTCTGGGTTACAATAATAGCATCCGCCGGTGTATTTAAAGTAGCTACCAGGGTAATGGTTTTATTTTTATACTTTTTTGATTGCAAGTCTACCTTTCCAACAGTTTCTCTTACCTCTTCCTGTAACCTGTTATAGTCACAGAAAATTTCTTCTCCATCCTTCACCATAACATCCACAGATCCTTTTTCCTTTATATAATCCATGATCTCCTCATCTGAACCAGCATTGATCATAGCTCTTGCCACCTCAGAGAAAGACTTGTTATCGGAAGAAATCCTGCTTTTTTCTACATACTTTAAATATACAGGGGTTAACACACCTACCAAGACCGCCATAATAGCCGCTACCACAATCACTTCCACTAAGGAGAAGCCTTTTTGAGATCCATTCATTCTTTTTCCTCCTCTTCTATTTCCTGACATTTATCAGGATAAATATGACAAATGTCATATTTATTATACATGATAGGGTATATTTGTCAATAAAAAAAAGGACCATGTTTCCATGGTCCCTTGTTCACTGAATATAGGGTTCAGTTCTTTACATTTTACTGATAAGTATAAGTTGTAGCAGTAGACTTCTGATCCTTATAGTAAGTATCCTGAGTAATGCTAACCTTACCATCAGATGTTCCAGGAGTAACAGTGAAAACGACATCCTGCTTCTTGTAAACCTTAGACTTAAATGTAACAGCATCACCAACAGTATCCTTAACTTCTGCTAAAAGCTTGCTTGAAGTAGAGGTAAGAGCTGCACCAGCCTTATCTACTGTAAGAGTTGTGTTAGAAGAAATATCAGCATAAACATCCTCTTCAGCAACTGCTGTCTTAATAGCTGAAGCAACCTCAGCTAAAGCACTGTTATCAGTTGAAACTCTTGACTTCTCAACATATCTTAAATATGCTGGAGCAAGTACACCTACTAAAACTGCCATAATAGCAATAACTACGATTAACTCTACAAGTGAGAAACCTTCATTGTTCTTCTTCATTTCTTAATTCTCCTTTTCTCTAAAAATTTAAACTATCAAACCCTCCGGGCCCTATATCCGGATTTGATTTGCACTGCTTGGAAGTGACATTTGTCATTTCCTATGTCTGTATTATGCTACTTTTTCATGAATTCGTCAAGGCTTTTTTCATATTATTTTCAAGAAACTTTGAGTTTGTGTTTTGTAACTGATTTTCTTTTTGTTTTAGTTTTCTTTTGGAAACCCATTTTTCTTATAAGGCTACTCCCCTGTTTATGACAATTGTCATTCTCTTTCTTTCATCATTCGTCTTGTACCTGGGAAATATCCCACAGATCCGCACAAACTTGACTTCCGTGTAAGGTCGCATAGGAAATCACACTCAAGTCATTGACCAGTTGGCTCTGACTTTCCGTATAGCTTGTAATAAGCTGATTCTCTTGGCTTATTTGATAATACCTGCTAAGTGCCTTGATATCTCCCTTCACGTATTTACTAATCATTGACATCTTAGACCCCGGAAGACCGGCATAATCCAAAAGTTTTGCCTGAAGATAAGCAATATTTTCTCCCGAAAAATCCTCTAACTCTTCTCCTTCTTCAAAATTCTTCCAAAGAAGGACAGGAGTGGTATAGCTTTTTTCCAGTTCTTTTAGTTCTTTGGAGTCCGCATCAATACCAAAGAGCTCATTCTCACTTTGCGTGAAACTTGGAGAATGGTCCCCAAACATTAAGATCACCGTTGGTTCCTCTTGTGTTTTAAAGTAGTCCACCAAGCTTTCATAGGCCTTGGTTGCCTGATAAATTCCATTGATATAGTGCTTTAACCTTTGGCTTACCTCCTTCCCGGTTTGCGTATTTTTCACATCAATCTCATAGTTATAATCCTTATCCAGAGGATTCTCATAATCCATAAAGAAATTGTGATTTGCCATGGAAACCGAAAAAATAAAGGAAGGTTGGTCTTTTTTATTTTCTTCATATTCATAGATAATTTGTTTTGCCAGAGAATCATCCGAGATAAAACGGTCAAAGTAATCCCGGTATTTCATATCTTCATCAAATACCATCTTATCAAACCCCAACACTTCATAGGCAGCCTTTCGATTATAAAAATCCCCATAGTATGGATGAATCCCCACCGTTTTATAATCCATGGAATGAAAATATGAAACCAAGGAAGGAAAGGAATCATAACTAGAAATTAAATCCCACTGGTCTACCATACTTGCAGACAAGGTGGAATTGATTCCCGTTAGGATTTCACACTCCGATGATACCGTTCCTCCCCCATATACATTAGAACTTACAAAGCCAGATACACATTCCTCTTCTAAGGTGTGGTAAGGCTCCATAGGATCTTTGGAGTAGGTCAGGGTTCCTTCCTTAATATGATCCAAATTCCACCAGGCCTCACTCATGATTACAATTACATTGGGAGTCTGACCAGTCACCTGGCCTACCTCTCCCTTTGCTTTCTCCCTTAATCTTCTGTAGCTTTCCCTTACCCCATCTTCATTATAATTTTGTGAGGAATCCTCTAAGAAACGATAAATTACATATTGTTTACTTTCGCTTATATTTACATTCACATTATAGCATTCCGTCTTTAATCGAGATTTATTGACATAGTTTACATAGAAATAGGTAAACAAGATACAAGAAAGGCCTACCACCAGCCGAATCGGGATCTGTATCTTTTTCTTTATGGACTTTTTATAGTCTTTACATTCTCTTTCTAAGAAAAACACAAGAAGAAGTGATAAAATAAGATAGATTCCCCAAGGAATCAGTTCCGGAACCGGATCAATCTTTAGGTAGCTTTTTACCATTCCACCAGCGCCATTTAATGCTAACTCCTTATAATTGATTAGTTCAGACCGGTAGGAAAGTTTTATCCTAGAGGCAAACATCAGGATACTGCCTAATAAATTTACAAGAATCGTACTTATTACAGCCTGATGAAAAATTGCAAATAGAAAGACAAAAAGAACAAATAAGATTACTTTTCCAAAGAGCATCAGTTCAATCGATCCATATACACTATGATCCACATAAAATTGAGGGTATGAGCTTCCTTCCTGAAGCACATAGTACTCCATAATTACCGCCAACTGATCTGCAAAAATCGCAAACATGAAAAGGACCAAAAAATAATACCCTTTCTTTAATTGCTCATTCGTTTTATTTTTATCTAACATACCAATCACCTAGTTTCCTTTCTTTTCTCCACAACAGTCTTATTTTATCTTTTTCTCAATAGGATTACAAGTCCAGGATCAAATAAATATGGCTTCAATTGAACTCCTTCCCCTATGCAATTCCAGCGTCAAAAAAAGAGGACCTCTCGGTCCTCTTCTTATCTTTCTTATAAGATTAAATATTATCCAATCCATTGTAAAGACTAAGCATAGGCATCATAACCGCGCCAATCAGTACACCTACAATCAAAGCAAGTACCAGGATGATTACAGGCTCCATGGCTGTAAGTAAGGCCTGGGTAGCAACCTCTACCTCTTCATCATAGTAATCTGCCATCTTGTTTAACATCTCTTCCAACTTACCGGTTTCCTCACCAATCTTAGCCATGTGAGTAACCATGTCAGGGAATAAACCGGAAGCTCGAAGTGGTACAGAAAGCGGAGTACCCTTCATAATCTCATCCCTTGTAGTCATTAATGCATCACGGAACAGCACGTTAGACATGGTGTTTGAAGTAATCTCAAGAGCATCCGGCATACCTACACCAGCTGCAGTTAAGGTACTCATCGTACGTGCAAATCTAGAAGCATTCGACTTCTCAACAAAGTTACGAATAGCAGGAATCTTAAGAGCTAAGCCGCCTAAGAAATATTTACCAAACTCTGAACGTTTAAAAGCGGTAAATCCAATATAAACTGCAGCAACAATCACTAAGATTAATACTACATGATGTTGCATCCAGTCAGAAGCCCCCATAACCATTAAGGTTAACTTTGGCATCTCAATATCCATATCAGCAAACATGCTCATAAAGGTTGGTACAACCGAAGTTAACATAACAATAACTACCGCAATTGCTACGATTACTACGATGATTGGATAAACCATAGCCTTCTTAACCATGCCGGCCAACTTCGCATCTTTTTCAAACTGCTGAGCCATTCTACCTAAAGCGACTTCCAAAGAACCAGAAGCCTCACCGGCCTCTACCATGGAGATTAACATAGGAGGGAAAATATCTTTTCTCTTCTTCATAGCAACTCCAAAAGAATCACCCTGTTCAATGCTCTCTTTACATTCTATGAGAGCTTCCTTCATATACCTATTCTCCGTCTGCTCTGAAAGCATATCTAAGGTATCTACAACAGGAATACCGGCATTCAACATAGATACTGCCTGGTTACAAAATACAGACAAATCTCTAGTGGCTACTTTCTTACCAAAGTGAATGTCAATATCACCATTCAAACCTGTCATAGAGGTAATCTTTAAAGGAGTAAGTTTCAACGCACGTACGGCTGCCTTAGCATCCTTCTCATCATCAGCATCTATAACACCTTGATTCTTTTTACCATAAGCATCAAGGGCAACATATTTAAATTGTGCCATGTTTTTCCTCCTTTACTATTACAACATTAACTTCTTCTTCATACTTTCGTGATCATAAGATCTCTCTAAAGCCACCTGAGGGGTGATCGCATTATTGATACAAAGATCATATAAGTCATCATCCATCGTCTTCATACCAAGCTTATGACTAGTCTGAAGGGTAGAGTTAATCTGATAGGTCTTTGACTCACGAATCAAGTTACTAATCGCAGGATTATTAATCAACACCTCAAAAGCTGCAACTCGTCCGGCACCAGCGGCACGTGGAAGTAACTGCTGGAATACAATACACTGTAATACGGAAGCAAGCTGAATTCGAATCTGGTTTTGCTGATGTGGTGGGAAAACGTCGATCATACGGTCAATCGCATCCGCGGTACCATTGGTATGAAGGGTCGAGAATACCAAGTGACCAGTCTCGGCTGCGGTAATAGCAGTCTGGATTGTCTCAAGGTCTCGCATCTCTCCTACAAGGATTACATCAGGATCTTCTCGAAGAGCAGCACGAAGAGCATAGGCATAGCTTCGTGTATCCGCTCCAAGCTCTCTCTGATTTACATTCGATTTATCGTGGAAATGCACATACTCGATTGGGTCCTCAATCGTAATAATATGCTTAGGATACGTGTGGTTAACAATATTAACCATAGAAGCTAAGGTGGTAGACTTACCGGAACCAGTCGCTCCTGTTACAAGGACAAGACCTCTTGGTCTATGTGCCATATCCAAAACAGCCTTAGGAATACCAAGTTCACGAGGACTTGGGATCTTTACAGGTAACAGTCGCATAACCATACCCATATGGCCCTTCTGTCTAAATACATTCACACGGAATCTAGCCTTATCAGAAATCTGATATGCAAAATCAGCCTCTCCGGTTTCATTAAATTCCTTCTGAGCATGTGGATCTGCATCTAACATTGGCTGAATCACTGCTTCTGCATCTTCTGCAGTAAGAAATTCATCATCAAGTGGTACTAAGGCACCATCTACACGGATATATACTTCTCGATTCGAAGTAATATGAATATCCGACGTACGACGGGTAATCGCCTTCTCCAAAATCTCATCAATTGTTCTCATCTATTATCTCCTTTTAGTTAAGAGACTCCGTCTCCTCAATCTAGTATATTATAGCACAGAACCTATCCGTCTTGCAACGCTAAAATTAACTGTCGAAGGAAACTTTGATCATCTCCGGTACAGAAGTAATCCCCCTCTTTACAAGATTACCTGCTGCCATATGAAGGGTATTCATACCATTCTTAATTGACTGTTCCTTGATTTCCTCTGCAGAACCACCGATTGCAATTACATGCTTCAATTCCTGAGTTACTTCCATGATTTCATAAACACCAATTCGGCCCTTGTAACCGGAACCGTTACACTTAGGACATCCCACAGGTTCATAAATAGTAAGTGGTTCAGCCGGATCTACATCAAGCATCTGCTTCTCAGACTCTGTTGCCTCACGAGCTCTCTTACACTCTGTGCAAAGACGACGAACAAGTCGCTGAGCAATAACACCTACTAAGGCATCTGATAGCATATAAGATTCAATACCCATATCAAGCAAACGAGATACGGTAGCTGCAGATGAGTTTGTATGTAAGGTACTAACTACCAAATGTCCGGTAATCGCAGCCTGTACAGCGATACCTGCGGTCTCACCGTCTCGAATCTCTCCAATCATAATAATGTCCGGATCTTGTCGTAAGATGGATCTTAAGGCTGATGCAAAGGTTAATCCCGCTTTCGCATTCACGTGTACCTGGTTGATACCGTTAATATTCGCCTCAACAGGGTCCTCTACGGTGATAATATTAACATCTTCTGTATTTAACTCGCTTAAGGCGGTATAAAGTGTCGTAGATTTACCGGAACCGGTAGGTCCTGTTACCAGCACAATACCGTTTGGATTCGAAAGAATGTGATCGAAGACTTTCATCTCAGAATCACTAAATCCTAACATAGACTTATCTCTTGTTAAAGCCTGCTTTTGAGCAAGTCGCATTACGCACTTTTCTCCGTATACGGTAGGAAGCATAGAAACTCGGATATCGTACTCAACACCATCTACAATGGAAGTAATACGACCATCTTGAGGTTTTCTCTTTTCTGCGATATCCATCCCTCCCATAACCTTAAGTCGGGCAATAATCGCTGACTGAAGTGCTGCATCATAGGTAATCTGCTCATACAAAGCACCATCAATACGATAACGTACACGAACCTTTGTTTCCAAAGCTTCTACATGAATATCGGAAGTTCCTAAACGAGCTGCCGACTCAATCATCTGATTCACCAAAAGAACAATTGGAGAATTGGAAAGATTATCTACTCCTCCCTCTTCTTCTGTACCATACATTGCTTCACGTTCCTTTGTGAACTGCTCCGCAACGTTCATAGCTTCCGCATTACCGAATACCTTATCTAAGGCAAGGGAAATATCTCTTGCTGTTGCAATATAAGTTTCAACTTCCTTACCGGTAATCAGGTGAATATCATCCACGGCATTCATGTTGTCAGGGTCTGCCATAGCTACCTTAACAACGTTCATAAGCTCATCTACTTCAAATGGAATCGCCTCATACTTACGACACTGAGCGCCTGTCATTAAGCCAGTGATTTCTGCAGGGATATCCATCAGTGATGGAGTAACCATCTCAATATGTAACTGGTTTGAAAGAGCTCTTGTAATCTGTTCTTCCGTTGCCATTCCAGATTCTACTACAATCTCACCAATCTTCTTTTCCGGATTCGCTTTACGAATCTCCATGACCTGTTCAAATTGTTCGTCGGTGATTACTCCTTCATCGATCAGCATCTCACCAAGACGCTTTTTTCGTCTAAATTCTGCCATTCAATTGACCTCCTAATTATCTCTTTTCTCACTTTTTCCTTAAAAAAGACAGCAACTTGATAGGATCTCTCCCATCAAGTTGCTGATCATAAACTTACTAGTTATTATCGTCGTCGTCAAGAGGAGCGACTTTAGACTTATTCTTTAATACTGTTCCAAAAATCACAATTACTACAATGATAACAATTGCAACCACAAATCCAATAATTACAATCGGACTAAACGCTGATTTCTTTTTTTCATCAGACTTTTCACTTGTTCCTGTTGCAGCTGAATCATCTGAACTTGAATTTGATCCGGATGCGCTAATTCCTACATTGTCACCTAGATAAAAATCAACATTGCTTACTGTCGCATTCAATTCATCAAATCCAATTGCTCTCCACCAAGTTCCTCCTCCAATACCAACCTTAGTACATGTGCTAGATAGCCACTTAAGAACAGAACTGTAGTCACCATCATAGTTTTCCTGAGAACCTGTTGACTTGTCATCTAAAACGGTCTGGTCATAACACTTAACACCATCTAAGTATACTGCAAATTGCTTTGGGAGAATGACAATCTGAACATGTCCACCATTGCCGCCTAACCAATCCTTCACCAAAGCGTAATTAGACATATTCGCATCAAAGTATCCATCTCCGGTATTTGCACCAAGGTAAGAACCTGAAGTAAAGTAAAGTAACTGGGTATAACCATCATTGTAGAATGAAATAATACCGGATAAAATCTTTACCTGTTCAATATTCTCAATATCAAACTCTACGGTGATACCGTTAGAAGTATCCAAACCCAAGTATGGATTCTCTTCTGAATAAGCCGGATCAAACTGTGCGTTACCGTTTGCATCCGTCTGACCATTCTCCACAACCTCTGAAGTATCGATTGGTCCTGAGATAGATTTAATCTTATCTCCTCCGCCAGCAAATGCTGTTACGCTACATGCGAGTGTCAAAACTGTCGTACCTAAAAAGGCTAAAAGCTTCTTTCTCATTGTAATTTCCTCCTTCTTTTTGATTTCACACATTCACAGTCCCTTTTTCCCTCTTGCTGCGAATCGTTACTCTCATTTGATAGGAATATTTTACGACCATCTTGTTAAAAAGTCAATGTAAAACACTCAAAAAATCAAACTTATCCACATTTTTTTATACGGAATTACTAAAAACTGTGTTTTTTTTATGAAAAAAAAAGATCAAATTCGAAGTATTTTCGAACTTGATCTTCCACTTTCTTAATTAGTCATCGATGGAACGTACCTTAGACTTATTACTATTCACTACAAAAAGAACAATTACAACTGCAGCAATTACTACGATTAAAGCAATGATAATTACAATAATATTAGCCGTATTTTCACTCTTCTTTGCCTCTGTATCTGCTCCACTCTTAGCAGTCTCTGCCACCGTATCCTTTTCTACAGAAGAATCGGAAGAATCTGCATCCTCAGCAACCTGAGTATCTGATGTAGTTGAACCAGCAGTCGTATGTAATTCTACACCTTCCGGTGGAACCTCGCCTAAGTAGAAACGAACGTTACGTACGGAACAGTTTGCCTCATCGAAGTCAACCGCTCTCCAGAACGAACCGGTTCCAAGTTCAAACGTACTTGCCTTTCCGCCTAACCAATCTAAAAGATCGGTGAAATTATAATTCCCCTCGTCATCTAAAGTCTTCCAACCATCAAGTCCTGCTTCCTTAATCATCGACTGATCATACTGAAGCACACCGCCATAATATACCTGGAAGGCATCCTTTTCAATACAAATACGAAGTTCTCCATCACCATTATCTTTCATAAAACTCTTATATGGTAAGTACTCATCTGCGTGATTCGCATCAAATACTTGATCACCACCAAGGTTTACACCAAAGAAACCATCCAAAAGCATGAACATTCTCTGTCTCTCGGCAGCATCCCTAAAACCAAAAATAGTTGCGAAGTTATTCACATAACCAACATCGCTAATCTCCATCGAAATTGTTACACCGTCTGATGTATTTAATCCATAAAATGGATTATCCATAGAATAGACCGGTCCGAACTGGTCTACCCCATCTGCATTCTGAGTTCCATCAGCCTCTACCTTACTTAAATCGTAACTTTCCGGAATCGATGCGATCTCATCTCCTGCTGCGAACGCTGGCAATGCGCCAAGCATCGAAATTGCTGTTGTTGCAAGTACTACTCTTATTCCCTTTCTCATTGGAACCTCCTGTAAAATAATAAAACAATAAACTCATTCGCCTACTAAAAAGCATGGTTATTATAGCAAAGCATTTTCGTCAAAACAACTATAAGAATTCATAAAAAAGAGTTTTATTTTTGTCATTTTATTGTTTTTTTATACAATTGCTTTTTTCGTGAAGAAGCAAGGATAAGGTTTCATTTTTAGACATAAAAAAAATCCCTAGTAAATACCAGGGATTTTCATGTGCCTGACATGATTCGAACACGCGACCTTCTGGTCCGTAGCCAGACGCTCTATCCAGCTGAGCTAC
>AUXO017053546.1_pt1 | contig 21144 bp, 20 predicted proteins | sample 768731 | NCBI WGS metagenome assembly AUXO01 (sample SAMN02715735, study PRJNA202380) | gut metagenome | biome: sheep rumen | host: Ovis aries | place: New Zealand: Palmerston North
GTAGACGGTTTTGCAGACCGTTGACTAAGCCACTCATCCAAGGCACCGTTTCTTGTTTGCGGATGCAAATTTAAAACAAATTTTCGATATAACAAGCATCCACCCGTACTTTTTTCTAAAAAAGGCTTTTTATTAGGAAGAAAATAGGGGGTATCAGCAGTGCTGGTAGCAGGTTCACGGTCTTGCAATCTTTTATTTTCAGAATGCTGAAACCGGAACTGAGGATAAGAACGCCTCCCACAATGGATAGTTCTGTGATGAGTTCATTGCTGATGATGGGACCAGCTATGGTAGTGAGCAGGTAGATGCTCCCTTGCCACATAAACAGAACGGGGGCTGCCAGTGCCATGCCTATTCCATAATTTCCTGCCAGTATGGCGCTAGTCACTATATCCAGGGTGGAATTGGTAAACAGGTAGGTATTGTCGCCTTGTAGGGCGCTCATCATGGGGCCTACGATGGAGAAGGTGCCTATACAGTAGAGCAGCAAGCCGGTGGTAAGCCCTTCCACCAGGTTGGTAGAGGATTGCCCCTTCTTCATGGCTCGCTGGTTGGCTTTCTTGTTCACCCATCCATCTAGGTTGATAATTCTTCCTATCAGCCCGCCTATGGCCATGCTCAGGATGAAGAGTACAGGATATTCGCTCTTTGGTAAGTTTTGTGCCACCGCATTGGCACCCAGCGCCACCGTACAGAGGCCTAGGGCATCGAAAAGCACCGTTTTGTATTCGTCTTTTATTCCTCGTTTCAGAATGGCACCCACACAGGAACCTACTAAGATGCAAGCTGTATTGACTATTGTTCCTAACATATTCTTATACTATATAATATACCCCCTAGGAGGCTTTCCTAGAGGGTATAATGTATGATTAAGCTACCTTATTCAGTCGCTTCAAGATAGAGAAGATGAAGGCTGCTGCCACTAAGCAGATCACCATCAATACTCCCCATACCACATAGAGCTCGTTGCCCCACAACCAGCCAGGGATAGCTACCAGGAAGTTACCGATGGCAGTGGCTACAAACCATCCACCCATCATCATTCCCTTGTACTTTGGAGGAGCCACCTTGGTTACGAAGGAGATACCGATAGGGCTCAGAAGAAGCTCAGCGAAGGTAAGTACCAGATAAGTGCTCACCAGCAGGTTAGGAGTAGCGTCGGCCATGTGCAAGTACTGTCCGTCAGGGCCTACTTCTGGGGCTGGAAGGCCCATAGAACCTAGGGTCATCATCAGGTAGGCAGCGGCAGCTACCAGCATACCCATACCTATCTTGGTAGGTGCAGTAGGTTCTTTACCTTTCTTGTTCAGCCAGCTGAAGAGAGCAATGGATACTGGAGTCAAACCTACCACGAAGCATGCGTTGAACTGCTGGAAGATAGGTGCGCTCACGTTTGTTACGCTACCGTCGGCTGGGTACATCATCCACAGGAAGCCCAGACCGCCAATAATCATGATAGCTGCAATGATTTGTGTGATGCCCTTGTTCTGGAATACACCGAATAAACCGTAAACAATGAAGATAGCACCCAGCAGGTTACGTACGTCGAACATCATGCTCTGTAGGCCAGTAGAGGTAGTAGCAGTGTAATCACGGGCAAAGTAAGTCAGTGTCAAGCCATTCTGGTGGAAGGCCATCCAGAAGAAGATTACCACTGCGAATACCAGGCAGAGGCAGATGATGCGCTCCTTGGTTTCAGCAGGGGTTAGGTTGTCTACCACCTGGCTGGCAGTTTTCTTGTCGGCTCCCTTAGTGGTTATGACATGCTTGAAGGTTGACTTGAAGATATAATAAACCAGGATACTGAAAATCAAGGATGCACAAGCCACTGCAAAAGCGTAGTGGTAAGAGTCAGCCTCGGATACACCCAGGGAGTTTTGTGCCCATTCCATAATCTTGATGGCAGCGGTAGGAGCAAACAGCGCACCCACGTTGATGGCCATATAGAACAGTGAGAAACCAGAATCACGCTTGTCGGCAAATTCCTTCTCGTTGTACAGGTCGCCCACCATCACTTGCAGGTTGCCCTTGAAGAAACCGGTACCTAGGCTGATGAGCAGCAGTGCTGCGCCCATAGCAACTACGGCAATGGTATTGGCACCCAGAGGGATAGCCAGGAGCAGATAGCCCACAAACATAATGAAGATACCGATGGTTACCATTCTGCTATAGCCCAGCTTGTCGGCCAGGATACCACCCAGCAATGGAAGGAAATACACCAGCATCAGGAAGGTGGAGTAAATGGTACCTGCTTTAGCAGCAGAGAAGCCGAAGTTGGCTTGAAGGAATAGCACGAATACGGCTAGCATGGTGTAGTAACCAAATCGCTCACCGGTATTGGCCACCGCCAATGCCCAAAGGCCCTTTGGCTGTCCTGCATACGACTTATACAGGAAGACAAACCATAGTATAAAAAGTACTACGATCCAGGGTGTTGAAATTGTTTCTAACATAATTTATTGATTTTAAGGTTTTAATTAATTCTTCACGTTGGGTTCTTCCAGGCCATAGCCTTTCTTCTTGTCTACCACTCTCAGGTAGAGGCCTATGAGCAGTGCTGCTACTCCCAGGCAAGCCAGCATAATCAGTGGGGCAGTGTAGTTCAGCTGTGTTGGGTCGGTTACTCCTGGGTTTGTCTTATCCAGCACCTTACCTATAAGCAGTGGGAAGAGCCACAAGCCGATGTTCTGAATCCAGAATATCAGGGCATAGGCTGAACCGATGATTTTTGGCTCTACCAACTTAGGTACGGATGGCCACAGGGATGCAGGAACCAGGGAGAATGAGGCTCCCAGTACTAGGATGGTGAGGTAAGCTACAATGACACCACCTACCTGATTTCCCTTGAATCCTGGAAGAATGAAGGCGAAGGTGAGATGGCAGGCAATAAGCAGCAGAGAACCCAGCACCAGCATGGTGGCAGCTTTACCCTTGTGGTCTACATAGTTGCCCAGAATAGGGGTGATGCCCACTGCCAGCAATGGGAATACGGCAAAGATGGATTCAGCTGATTGGCGCATGTAGCCCATATAACAGTAGGTAATGAGTGCCAGAATGGAAATACACAGTACTCCGTATTTTACTGTCTTGTTCTTCATGAAGTTGAACATGAACGCAGTTACTGCCACTACCAGCATAATGATATACTGTACGATAGTTACGGAAGTAGATGCCCAGAATGAATCGGCTGGCACCTCCGTAAAGGTAAGGTTGCACTGCAGCATGTTCACCGCATATTTCTGGAAGGGGAAGATGGCTGAGTAGTAGAGCACGCACAGCAGAGAAACAAGCCAGAAACCTTGGCTGGTCAGAATCTTACCGATGTCGCTCACCTTGAACGGATCATCCTTCTCTTCCGCTTCACCAGTTTGTGCATCCAGCTTCTTGTCCATGAAGAAGTATACCACAAACATGATGAGGGCAATGCAAAGCAGTACCACACCGAAGGCTACGGAACGAGATACGTCTACTTTGTCGCCTAACTTAGCGAAGAAAGGTGAGAAAATCATGCAGGTAGCCACACCCAGACGAGCCAGCGCCATCTCGGAACCCATGGCTAGCGCCATCTCACGGCCCTTGAACCACTTCACAATACCACGGCTCACGGTAATACCGCCCATTTCGGCTCCACAACCGAAGATCATGAATCCGCAGGCAGCTAGCTTTGCGCTGGCTGGCATGCCCTCGTAGAACGGGCTCACACCCAGCTCATCGAAAACAGGAATATAGTTCAGGTTGTTGGTAAACCAAGTTTCCAAGCTGCTTCCCATGAAACTCTCGCTGATGGCGTAGTACTTAATCAGCGCACCAGCCAGCATCACGGCACCGGAAAGCACGGCTGTAAAACGCACGCCCATCTTGTCCAGAATAATACCGGCAAAAATCAGAAAGAAGACAAACACATTCAGGAAAGTCTCTGAGCCTTGCATTGTACCGAAGGCTGTAGAGTCCCATCCCCGTTGTGAAGCCATCAAATCCTTGATAGGCGAGAGGATATCCATGAAAATGTAGGCGCAGAACATGGCCAGCGCCAGCAGTAGAAGTGCAGTCCATCTCAGGGCCGCAGAATCTCTTAGTGTTTTAATTTGATTGGTCATATAGCTATTTTATTTATCTTCAGAATTATTTCTTCAGCCACTTGTCCAGCCAGCGGAAGAAGGTGCGCTGCCACAGGATTCCGTTCTGTGGTTTCAGTACCCAGTGGTTCTCATCTGGGAAGAGTAGCAGCTCAGCAGGGATGCCACGAATGACAGCGGCATTGAAGGCACTCTCACCTTGGTTGGTCATGATGCGGTAGTCTTTCTCGCCTTGGATGCAGAGGATAGGGGTATCCCACTTATCCACAAACTTGTGTGGAGAAGTAGCGAAGGTTTTCTGTGCAGCCGCATTCTTCTTGTCCCATGGCGCACCCTTCATATCCCATTCTGCAAACCACATCTCCTCGGTTTCCACGTATTGCTGTTCAATGTTGTAGATACCATCGTGAGCGATGAACGCCTTGAAGCGCTTGTCGTGATTACCAGCCAGCCAGTAAACTGAGAAGCCACCGAAGCTAGCACCCACGCAGCCCAGACGGTCTTTGTCCACATAGCTTTCCTGGCAGATGTCGTCTATAGCCGTGAGGTAATCCTTCATGCACTGGCCTCCATAATCGCCGGAAATCTGCTCCAGCCATTCCTGGCCGAAACCTGGCAAACCTCTACGGTTAGGAGCGATGATGATATAGTCGTTGGCTGCCATAATCTGGAAGTTCCAGCGGTAGCTCCAGAACTGGCTCACTGGGCTTTGAGGGCCACCCTCGCAGAAGAGCAGGGTAGGATATTTCTTGTTTTTGTCGAAGTCTACCGGATAGATTACCCAGGATAGCATATCTTTTCCGTCGGTAGTCTTAGTCCAGCGTGGCTCTACCTTGCCCACCTTCAGCTGATCCCAGATGTGCTTGTTCTCCGTGGTAAGCTGAGCCACCTTTCCGTCGGCAATGTTCACGCTGTACAGTTCGCCGCTCTCCATCATGCTGTGGCGTTCAGCCAGCAGCTTGCCACCCTCCTGAAGCTGCATCACAGTATAGTCGTACTGCCCGTCGGTCAGTTGCTTGTGGTTTCCTTCCAGGTCGGTGCAGTAGATGTGTGAAGTACCGTGCCATACGCCGCTGAAGTAGAGCTGCTTGGAATCTGCATTCCAGATGAAAGCATCCACTGGGCTGTCGAACCACTCGGTTACATATTGCTTGGTGTGTGAAGCTAAATCCATCACCAGCAGGCGGTTGCGGTCTGATTCATAACCGTCGCGCTCCATGCTCTGCCATGCAATGTATTTACCGTCAGGAGAGAAAGAAGGGTTGGTATCGTAACCCATATTCTTGTCGTCGGTATAATCCTTGCACAGGTTTTCTGTTTTTCCGCTCTCTAAATAATAAAGGTAGATGTCGCTGTCGGTAGAGAAGGCATATTCCATACCTTCCTTCTTGCGGCAGGTGTATGCCAGCACTTTAGAATCGGGCGACCAAGCGAACTGTTCTGTTCCTCCGAATGGCTTCATCGGTGATTCATAGTTCTCACCCTCCAGCACATCCTTGCCGGTGCCCACCTTATCGTCCTTGAAATCTGCCACATAAGGCTTAGGGATAGCGGTTACGTACTCATCCCAGTGCTTGTACATCAAGTCGGTAATCACCATACCGCTAGCTTTAGGCAAATCTTCATCGTTCTTCTGGATGTTGTGGTAATAAGGCACAGAAGCTATATAAAGCACCTTTGTCTCATCGGGAGAGAAGAGGAAGCCTTCCACATCTTTCTCGTTGAAGGAAAGCTGCTTCCGTGCGCTTCCGTCAGGGCTCATCTCGAAGATTTGGCTCTTTCCGTCGGCATCGCTAGCCAGGAATGCTATCTTCTCACCCTTCTTTATCCAGGTAGGAGAACTTTCGCTCTTGGTGCTGGTCGTCAGCATCTTGGCATTCTGGCCATCGGCATCAGCCACATAGATTACCGTGTGACTCTTGTTCTGTTCCACACTGTAGTAAGAAACGGTATAGGTGAGTTTCGCACCGTCGGGAGAGAGGGCTGCAGCGCCTATTCTACCGAACGACCAGAGCACCTCTGGCGTCATTCTTCCGTTTTCCACTTTTACATCGTGCTTCCCTATGAAAGGAGCATCGGCCTGCTTTTCTGTTTCTGTTCCACAGGAGGCAGCCAGTAAACCCGCAGCTAGAATTGCCATATTCGCAAATTTCATGTTGTATCTCTATTAAACTGTTCGTAAAATATATAACCTTGCAAATCTACAAAATTTTATGAATATGGGCAAAAAAAATACCACACATATACTTTGTATAGTGTGGCATTTCCTTGAATTATGAATATTTATTTCATTTTCCTCTACGTTTTTGCTGTTCTTGCTGCTGACGAAGAATCTCTTGCTGCTGCTCGGCTAGCTTTTGCAAGCGTTCCTGGAAGGAGCTCTTACCAGCCAGTTTTGGGTTTGTCTTGCGTTCAGCGCGGCGTCTTTCCAGCTTAGCCAGTAGTTTGGCATCGTCGGTAGAAGCCTTGAAGATCCACATGATGATTACGCTTACCAGTCCACTCACGAAGTAGTACCAGCAAAGGCCGCTGGAGTAATCGTTGAAGATAAAGAAGAACATGATTGGCATGAGGTACATCATCCACTTCATGGCAGCCATCTGTGGGTTGGCACCGGTATCTTGCTGTTTCATGTTAATCCAGGAAGAGATGATGTTGGTAGCACAGAACAGGAGGCAGAAAATGCTCAGGTGGTTTCCTATGGCTGGCAGATTCGCACTCCAGTGAATGATATCATCATAGGTAGAGAGGTCGTCGGCCCAGAGGAAGCTCTGCTGACGCAGCTCTATAGCGTTTGGCACAAAGTTGAACAGGGCAATCCAGATAGGCATCTGAATCAGCATAGGCAGACAGCCACCCATTGGGCTCACGCCGTACTGACTGTACATGCTCATGATTTCCTGTTGCTTGCGCATGGCATCCTCTTCCTTCGGATACTTGGCGTTTATCTCGTCTACCTTTGGTTTCAGGGCTTTCATCTTGGCCGATGATACGTAGCTCTTGTAACGAGGGTAGAGCACGATGAGGTTCACCAGCAGGGTCATAAGTAGCAGCACGATACCCATGTTGATGCCCAGCCCTTTCAGCCAGTCGAATACATACAGGGTGAACCAACGGTTGATGTAGCGGAACAGCGGCCATCCCAGGTACACCAGTTGCTCCATATCTAGGTCTTTCTTGCTGATAGACAGCTCATTGGCAGCCTGCAGTGTCTTAAAGTGATTTGGGCCAAAGTAGAGCTGCAGGTTAGTAGACTGCTTGCCGGTTGGGTCGAAGAAGGTGTTAGCCTGTGCGGTATATTCCTTCAGGTAACCGGAGTTCTTTTGCAGCTGCTGTGATTTCAGTGAGGCCTTCTCCAGGTTTTGGTCGGCGATAAGCACGAAAGAGAAGAACTGATTCTTGAATGCCACCCAATCCAGTGGTTTTTCCATCTGTTCCTCATCGTCGCGGGTTTCGCTCAGGTAGTCGGTACCACCATTAGCCTCCTTATAGGTAAGAGAAGAGTAGCGGTTCTCGAAAGAGTAACCCTTCTCCAGCTGTCTAGCCTTCTCGTGCAGGTTGATGGTGAGCTTGTTGGTGTTTGGAGAGAAGTAGTTGGATACACCCACTGCCTTGATTTCCATGTTCAGCATGTAGTTGTCTGGGCTCAAGGTGTAGATGAAATCGATGTGTCCGCTTCCCATTGGCAGCGTCATCACGGCTGAGGAGTCGGTCACCTCAGAAGGGGTGAAGAACAGATCCTCGGTCAGGATGTTCTCGTTCTTTCCCTCCAGGGCCAGAGAGAACTTGTCGTCCTTATCCGTAAAGAGCTCAATATTAGTGACTCTATCCTGGTTCTTGTAATTCTTTAGTTCAGCTTTGGCTGGCACGCCACCCTTGGTGTTCAGCGTAATTTTCACCAGGCTGTTCTCCAGGGCTATTTCCTGTGCAGTGCCTTGGGTAGCGGTGAAGAGCAGACTAGTGCTGTCTTTAGCTTCCTCCTGGATTTTCTTCTCGGCCTCTGCCTTGAGCTGCTGCTTGGCCTGTTCCTGCTGCTGCCTTACCAGCTCCAGGGAGTCTCTGAGTTGCTGCTGACGGGCTATCTCAGCCTCACTGGGCTGGTTGTAGATAGAGAATCCTATCAGCACCAGAGCCATCAGTACAAAACCTATGACGGTATTTTTATCCATATTTTTAATTGTTTATTATCCGTTTTTTCGTTACATAATTCGTGCCACGGGAAATCCTGGGCCCATTTAGCGCGCAAAATTACGGAAAATACTTGAATTTTAGAAGAGGTTTCCCTAAAAAATGCCTAGTTTTCTCTTTTTTTTGGGCTAACTTTTTTACCTTTGCGGAAAAATCAAAATACGAATAATTATGAAGCGTACTAATTTTCTCTTGTTGATGGCGCTTTTTCTCCTGCCATCGGTAGCTCTGGCTCAAGTATCTAAGAAGGATAGCACCCAGATTAAGAAGTACCTGGATTCTCTTTCCGTTATCCTGAACAAGTATGAGGCCGACACCACAGTGTATCAGCAGAATCCGTATCTGTATCAGATGACTACGGGCACCTATTATAATGCTCCGGCACGGGCTGCCTTGGGGCTGGATTCCATCAAGGATGTGCGCCAGGAGGCTATGTATAATGCACTCCTCAATGCGTATCTCTATAACCCGGTGGCTTTCAGTGGTATGGAAGATAGCATCAGTGCCGTGAAGGATGCTGCGGCTGTGGCAGCTACTACAGCTCCTGAGATTAAGGTGGAGGATCTGGTAGAGGTGGCTGCTCCTGAAGCTCAAACGGATTTGATTGAGATTCAAGTGGCTAAGCCGGAGTTCTGGAAGCATAACGCAAATATCTATTTCCAGTTCTCTCAAAGTTATATCTCAGGCAACTGGTACAACGGTGGTGAAAGTTCTAACACCATGCTGGGTGGATTCACGCTGGAGGCCAACTTCGACGATCAGAAGAAGGTGGTGTGGGATAATAAGGCTGAAATCAAGGTGGGCTTCCTCACTGCCCGTGGCGATACCTTGCACCGTTACAAGACGAACAACGACCTCTTCCGTCTTACTTCCAAGTTTGGCTACAAAGCCATCAAGAACTGGTACTATACCTTGCTTATGGAGCTGAACAACCAGTTCTTCCCGGGCTATAAGACGAACAATCCGAAGATGTTCTCCAACTTCACCGCGCCGCTCAAGTATAATGCTTCTGTGGGTATGGACTGGAAGCTGGCCAAGGAAAAGAAATATACCTTCTCACTGGCTGTGTTGCCACTCTCTTATAATTTCATCTGGGTAGCTGGCCATAAGGTAGATCCTGCACTCTTCGGCATCCGTGAGGGGCACCGCACCCTGCACAAGTTCGGTTCCAAGCTGCAGCTGGATCACACCCTCTACTTCTCTGAGAGCTTCTCTTGGAAGTCTCACTTCTATGTGTTCACATCGTATGATAATACCGATTCGCTTTGGGAAAATACCATCGATTTAGCCGTGAACAAGTACCTCTCTGCTAAGATGTATCTGAACCTCCGCTTCGATGATTCTGCCAAGAAATCCGATCATCACGGATACCTGCAGATTCAGGAATTAATCAGCTTCGGCTTAAGTTATACGCTATAAGAGATAAGTAAAATGAAAAAGATTCTAGTTCTATTCACCGTTTTATTCGCATTCACTTCTTTCGCCTTGGCGCAGGATAAGCAGCCGGGGAAGAAGCAGGCCGAAATCAAGTTCGACCAGACACTGTACGATTTCGGGCGTTTCCCGGAAACTTTCCCCATGCAGACGTGCAAGTTCTATTTCACGAATACCGGAAACGATTTGCTGATTATTCATCAGGCAGTGGCTTCCTGCGGATGCACCGTGCCTAAATACCCTAAAGAGCCCATCCGTCCGGGTGAGCGTGGCTCTATTACCGTAACGTACAACGGCACCGGAAAGGCTCCGGGTGTATTCAAGAAATCCGTCACCCTTCGCACGAATGCGAAGACGGAACTGGTGCGTCTTTACATCATGGGTGAGATGGAAGAGAAATAGGAAAGGAATTTAAAAATCGGTGAGGAGGGTATCCTTATCCACCTCTTCAAACTTCTTTACGGCCTGGCGGAATTTTTCTATCTGCGGGCCGTATTTTTTACGATCTAGCTTCAAGTCACCCTCTCCGTAGTTGTAGATTTGGCTCAGCACAGCCCCCACGGTAATCTGGCTCAAGTCGCACGCCGGCTGGAAGCATTCGTCTTTCCCCTCGTGCACGCTGGAGGTAAGCCAGCGGTACTTCACCAGCATGCTCAGCTTGTCGTTCACCATACGCAGCGGAAGGCTCAGCTCATGAGAGAGCTGGGAGGCAGTGTACGGCCGGGCACCCTTCTCCTGGAACCGCTTGCAGATGGTGCTCAGAAGCAGAAGTGTCACAAAATCATTGTGTCGGCGGGAAGCGTGGCGCACATCGTACTCGAAATTATATACATCCACATTCTGGCTGGCGTAGGTAAGCTCGGCACCAAAGAGGCAGATGCTCCAGGAAATCTGTGCCCAAATGAGGAACATAGGCAGGGCAGCAAAGCTACCGTAGATGGCATTGTAGTTCGATACCCAAATCTGGGAGTTGATGTAGAAATACTGCAGCCCTACGAACGCAGCACCCGCCAGGAACCCCGGAAGGATGGCATATTTTAGCTTCACATGGGTGTTCGGCATGAACACGTACAGCCCCGTGAAGGAAAGCCCTATGAAGAGGAACGGCAGCAGGTTGATGAGGAACTTCACCGTCTGGTTCAGCCCCATGAAATCGGGCACATGACTGGCTAGGGTAGAGAGGAATACTGTGAGACCGGTAATGATTACCCACAGGAAAGGCACCAGCACCATCACGGAGATGTAGTCCGTTATTTTGCGAAGAGCCGAGCGCCCATGACGCTGCCAGATTTGGTTGAACGCACTCTCTATATCGCTAGTCAGGCTGATGATGGTGTAGAAGAGGAATACCAGGCCCACACCGATGAACACACCGCTCTTGGCATGCTCCAGGTAAGTGTTGATGGCATTCATCAGCATGTTCAGCACCTCATCGTGCCCCTGGAAATGACTGCGGATGAAAGCCTCCGTCATCTTGTCGAATCCGAAGCCCCGTGTCAGGGCGAAGAGAAAAGCCAGGATAGGAACCAGTGCCAGCAGGGTAGTGTAGGTAAGTGCCGAAGCCCTGTCGAACATCTTGTCCTTCAGGAAACGCTGCACAGCCAGATCCACCCGCTTCAGGTTCCGGTACAGGAACCGGCGCCAGGGCGTCATCTTTTCCATATCCCTGGAAGTCACCCTCCAAAGATCTTCCAGAAGGAACTTACGGGCTTTTTCTAGTTTCTGGTTCATCCTACCTTATATATAAATAAAAATCACAGTGGGCCTGTAAGCCGGGTTCTGTCTTCTAGCTAGGAAGTGCTTGTCATTTATCTACGACGTGTGTCACCACACGCCTCTATCGTTCCACCCTCTGGCTCAGGCGAGCAACCTTCAAACGCCAGTTTACATGAACTTTCAGCTCCCAAGATGTGCAGCCCGCATGTCGCCATACGGCTGGTGTGCTCTTACCACGCCTTCTCACCCTTACCTGCTGGGAAGCAGGCGGTTGTTTTCTTCCACATTACTCAAAGCTCGCGCCCTGCTTTCTGTTAGGAAGTGGGATGCTCTGCGCTGCCCGGACTTTCCTCTTTCACCCCTTGCGAGGTGCCAGCGACAAGCCGGCCCACTGTGATTTCTGGTGCGAAATTACTGCAATTCACGAAATAAGCCAAATGAAATGCCAAAAATGTCATTTTTCCTGTCATTTACCTTTTTTAAGAATTCCGTTTTGTTTGTCATTTTGGCACCGATTTTAAACGAATGTGAAAGCAGTTTTATTTTCGTATAATACCTGTTAAGTGTGGAACGATTTTTGTTAAAATTTGGAAAACTGATGGAGCTAAATTTTGACAGGAACAAAATTTGCATTTAATTTAACATCAGAAAAGTTAAAGAATTACAGAAATTAACAATTAAAATTATTATAGTTATGAATTTGACAACTAAGAAGTATTTAGGTATTGCAGCTTTAGCCCTCATAGGCTGTGGTGGTGCTAGCATTGCCACTTATGCGCTGAATTCAGGTGAAAAGGGAGACAAGAATTTCTCTGAAATGTTTGCTCAGAATGAGGAGTCTGTCAAGGCTTCTGCAGCTATAGGTAATGTACAGCCGGTAGATTTGACTCAGGCTGCCGATGTTTCTGTTCACGCCGTGGTACACATCAAGTCTACTCAGCTGAGCCGTACACAGACAGTTCAGGAAATGCCGGATATCTTCGATTTCTTCTTCGGTGACGGACGTGGACAGCAGCGTCAGATCCAGACTCAGCCTCGCGTGGGCTTCGGTTCTGGTGTGATTATTTCCAGCGATGGCTACATCGTAACCAACAACCACGTGGTAGAGGGCGCCGATGAAATTACCGTACGTCTGAACGATGAGCGTGAATTCCAGGGCCGTGTCATCGGTACCGATTCTGCTACCGACCTTGCCCTGGTGAAGATTGAGGGTAAGAACTTCCCAACTCTTCCTGTAGGCGACTCCGATGCCTTGAAGGTGGGCGAGTGGGTATTGGCTGTAGGTAACCCGTTCAACTTGAACTCTACCGTTACCGCTGGTATCGTTTCTGCTAAGGCTCGTTCCATCTCTTCTACCGCTTCCGATGGCCGTACAGTGGCTATCCAGAGCTTCATCCAAACCGATGCTGCCATCAACCAGGGTAACTCTGGTGGTGCACTGGTGAACTCTAAGGGTGAGCTGGTAGGTATTAACGCCATGCTGTATTCTCCTACCGGTTCTTACAGTGGTTACGGCTTCGCTATTCCTACTTCTATTATGAAGAAGGTGGTAGCCGACATCAAGACTTACGGTTCTGTTCAGCGTGCTGTGCTGGGTATTGCAGGTCGTTCCATCGGTACCGATATCACCATGGATGATCAGCAGGCAGAGCAGATGAAGAAGCAGGCCGAGGAACTGGGTGTGAAGGAAGGTGTTTACGTAGCTGAGGTTACCGATGGCGGTGCAGCTGCTGCAGCTGGCATGAAGAAGGATGATGTCATCACCGAGCTGGGTGGCAAGAAGATTAAGAACTTCAACGATTTGCAGGAGGTTCTGGCTACTCATCGTCCTGGCGATAAGGTAACTGTGAAGTACATCCGCGACAAGAAGGAGCACAGCACTTCTCTTACTTTGAAGAACTCTCAGGGAAATACGAAGGTGACTAAGGCAGCCGACATCGATATTCTGGGTGCAGCCTTCCGTCCACTGTCTGACGAGCTGAAACAGCAGCTGGGTGTGAACTACGGTCTTCAGGTAACTGGCGTTTCTAACGGTAAGATGAAGGATGCCGGTATCACGAAGGGCTTCATCATTTTGAAGGCTAATGGTACTAGCGTGAAGTCTACCGAAGAGCTGGAGGGTATCTTGAAGGAAGCTTCTCGTTCACCTGAACAGGTACTGTTCTTGAGCGGTATGTATCCTTCTGGAAAGCGTGCCAACTTCGCTGTAGATTTGTCTCAGGAATAAATTTAGGGATGAATATGAAAATGGGTATTCGAAAGAGTACCCATTTTTTTTGCAAAAAGCGAAAAATCGGTAATTATATGCGTAAAATGTATAATACATTTTTTGCTATATAGCCATATCTTTGCAGCCGAGGATAATATTAAACTCTATTGTAGTTTAATGAGTTTAAGTTGAGGTAAGGGATTTAGTTATTCAATTTGGAATCTTTTATTTAGGAATCAGCCCTGTTGTGAAACAGGGCTGAATTTTTTGTGTTAAGTGGGGGACAGGCACAATTTGAGATTGTCTTACTTCTGAGGGTTCTGCGGAGGGTTCTGCCCGTTCTGCGGAGGCATAACCGGGCGGAACATCCTTACCTGACGGTTGCCCAACTGGTATTTTTCTCTCAGAGCACCTGCTTCTGTCATGGCAGGGGAACTGTGGTAGCGGTTCAGTGCAGCCTGATCTTCCCACTCGTCTATCAGCAGCACAGCCTCTGGGTCATCAGCAGGGAAGTAGTACTCATAGCGGATGCATCCCTCCACACTACGGATTCTATCGGCAATGCCGTTCTTCTCCATCTCTTCCACATACTTCCGGGCATTTCCGTTGGCACCGTTGTAACGGATGTTGATGCAAATCTGAGCTTGGCAGTCGTTTGCCAGCAGCATGAACAGACTGGTCAAGGCGAATAAAGTGAAAAATCTTTTCATAATTCTTATTTTAATGTTTACAAATTTGATGTTTACTGATGCAAAAATACAGGAAAATGCGCATACACCACTAAAAGAATTTACTTTTATATTAGCCAATTTTACCTATTTTCCCCTTTTATCTCGGAAAAAAGTGCCATTTTTCTTTCCTTTTCGCTTTTTTTGCACCTTTTTTATTATATTTGTCGCCAGAAACCTATCTGAGCCATGAAAATTATACTGACAGGCGCCACAGGATTTGTGGGTGAAGGCGTTCTTCTGGAGTGCCTGAACGATGAACGAGTGGAAAAAGTGCTGAGCATCGGCAGGAAGGCGTGCGGGCATACGCATCCCAAGCTGGAAGAGTATCTGGTACCCGATTTGATGCAGATTGCTGAGGGTGACCCACGGCTGGAGGGCTACGATGCCTTGTTCTTCTGTGCTGGCATCAGCAGTGTAGGGATGACCGAGGAGCAGTATCGCCCCATTGCGTACACCATCCCCATGCATCTGGCACAGGTGCTGCCTCAGAAAGAGCGCACGACGTACATCTTCGTGAGCGGTGCAGGAACGGGTTCCACGGGGCAGATGTGGTCTAAAGTGAAGCTTCAGACGGAGAACGAGCTGCAACAACTGGGCTTCAAGCAAGTGTTCAATTTCCGTCCGGCGCTGATGAAACCCACTGAGGGTCAGCTTCATGTGAAGGTGATGGATCGCATCAATAGCTGGTTGTACCCGTTGGTGAAGCTCGTTGGCGGAGGAAATTCCCTGGTGCAGGTGGGGCAGGCCATGCTCAATGCCGTGGAGCGAGGCTATGACAAAACCGCCATTGAAGTGCGCGACATCAGTAAGCTGAGTAAAAAGTAAAAATATAGGTATCCGTGAGGATGCTGCTAGGGAGAAAAAATTTATAATTTGAGAAAAGGGCAGGGGCCATATACGGTCGCTGCCCTTTAAAAATAGTGTAGATGGTTATTATTAGAGTGTAGATTCTATGAAGCGTGCCAGTGCCTGGGGTAAAAAAGCAGCACCTAGGGGAAAGGTGCTGCATAGGGAGAAAAATACATGTCTTATGAAAAAAAATCTGACATGAAAAATAATCTATTTTGATGTATTTTTTTTCTTAGAATGGATTAAGAGTGGTTAGGGTGGCCTTCCCAAGTCATGTCTTTTGTTAAAACTTTGCCATTACCATGGTGATTATATTCATAACCGGAATAAAAACTCTGCCACTCTCCATAAGTAATATCATCTCCTTCATTAAGATTTAAGATATTTGGGGTAATGTTTGCTACCGACCTTACATCCTGTGGTGCTCCTTCATCCTCATGCGCTGCATCCTCTCTACCTGTATATTGAGGTACACCATCAGTAATTGTAACTTGAATCCAGTTGTTTCCACAATAATGGTATCTGTGAGCATGCCCTGCCTCAGGAGCACTATGGCCTGGTTCGTAATATGCAGTATTTGGATCGCTTGGATTACCAATTGTACAATGCATTACAATAGTGAACTGGAAACAATACTCACAGTAATGGTTAGGTACAAACCGTTCAAAGGCCATGAATGGCCTTGCATAAAATTTTTTCTCCATTTTTTCTCGTTATTTTAAGTATAAATTTTATTCTCCGTGTGTTTAGTATTCTCCGGTTTTCCCAGAGTTTCTCTGTTATAGTTGTAAATAACTGTTCCAAAAGTAATAGGTTTTATTCTAAAATTCTGCTAATTAGCACTATTATTTACATCTTTTAACATAAACAGTTGTGCTAATTAGAAAATGTATTACCTCGGAAATGAGCTCCTCCTCTAGCTTCTGAGAAGAGAAATCAAACTTTAACATTTTTTATATATCGCTGTTTTCATCCGCGTTTTTCCTAATTCCTACCTCCAGGTAAGTAAGCAACTTTTAAGTGCGCTCTTGCATTACTTACTAAAAGTTAGTAGCTTTGCACCGTTAAAAAAATAAAAACTGTAAACATTTTAAAATAAAAGCAATGAAAAAAGTATTATTCACTATCCTGGCAGGTGCCTTGCTAGTAAGCTGCGGCAACAATGCCCAGCAGACTGCCGCTCAGAATGAGGCTGTAGAGACTGAAGATTCACTCACCGGTGCATTCACCGCATACGACATGGACGGCTTCAAGCTGCACGTGTACAACTCAAACGATGTGATGGCCGATGCCAGCTACATCATCGAGGGAAATGACTCACTCATCGTGATGGAGTATCCGCTCTTTAAGGTAAACGCTAAGGAATTTGCCGATTATATCCAGAAGCTGGGTAAGCCAGTAGAGATTGACATTACCGACTACCACTTGGGTGGCTCCGGCAGCCTTCCTCTCACCATGCCAGAGGGAATGCCAGCCTTCATTGAGGGCCCTATCTACGGCGGTATGATGAAAGGTTTTGCCGATCAGTTTGGTGACACCATGGTAGAGCTGCCAAACCAGCCTGCTGCTGAGGTTCCTTTCGGACAGACACAGAAGTGGAACGGCATCGAGTTCCGTTTTGAGCACGGTGCTGCAAGCGACTTCCCAGGCGCATCCATCCTCATTGGCGGACAGGTTTATTACACTCACTGGACACCAGCACAGGCTCACATGAGCACCCTGCAGGTGGGCAATGCAGCAGCAGTAGATGCAGAGTTGGCCGAGGCACAGACAGCCCTGGCATCCGGTGCCAAGTGTTTCATTGGCGGTCATGGCGGTGCAGCAGGAAAGGCTGAGGTTGAGTTCAAAGTGGCTTACCTGCAGAAGGTGAAAGAGCTGCTGGCTGCCAACAAGGATGCCGAAACCTTCGCTCAGGCTCTGAAGGCTGCCTACCCAGAACTGCCAGGCGATGCCGATGCATTGGCTCAGGCACTCTATAAGAAATAAGATTCTTATTTATAAGTAAAACCCTGCAAGGTCATTTTCCCTGCAGGGTTTTTTATTTTCTCTATTTCTTTTACTTTCTTATAGTTAAGTGCTAATTTATTCCTGTTGTTCTTGTTTAACTAGGTTTTGGTACAATTTAAATAATTCAGCCACGCAATGGCTCTCTGTGAAATCTCTGCTGACAGGGAAACCGTAGGCTTCCATCACGGCACGGTCGTTTGCCTGGTGAGCTTTTCGAAGTTCTGGTGGCATGGTAACTTCATCATACAAGTCTGCCAGACTGCTATCTGGATATAAAGCACGTGCATCAAGAATGGCTTGTGCCGTCTGCTCTATCTTTGTGCGCTGAGCTTCAGTAGGTGTGGGCCAGGGGAAGTTGTTATAGACCACATCCTTGCTGTAGCGGTAGTCACTTTTCAATCTTCCGCAAACTGTCCGCATCCATGCCATGTGGACATTGCTCTCCAGTATGCCGAAATGGTAGAGTGTGGCATTTGGTATGATCTGTACTGCATCACTTGTGAGAATGTCAGGTGTGAGGAATCCCATCGGGATGTATCGACGGTTTTCAGACGAATGTCTGGGCACCAAAATGTAGGTTGTATTGGGCATGTTCTCGACATGAAAATGCGTTGGATTATCTGCAAGTTTTCGTGTTCCCTCACTTGGGCTGGATAAACGATAATCCCGAACAGCCTTAATCCGTTCCATACAATGAGGCATTTTGTGAAGTTCCGATGGAGAGCAATCTCCCAACCACAAACAGAATCTTGGTTTCTGATGTAGAAATTCGGTAGCACCAAGAAAAGGTCGAAAATAAGATTTTGAAAAAGGCTCTGATTTGATAAACTCATCCATTTCAATTTCATTGAAAAGGTAATGGCCTCCGTCAATGGGTTTGTTGCCAATTCCAATTTCAGGCACATCTGCAAGTGGATGTTGGCGACTTCCTATGAATACATCAGGAGCATCAGTCAGATAGGCATTGATATTGCTTGCTTCTATCCTTCGTTCACCATCAAAGATGATTCTAGGTGATGACTGCTGATAACTGAAACCAACGATGACGCAGTGTACGTGTGCTTTCTGATTGGCTTCACTGTCCCACCTAAACGTGCGATGGGCGAAATTGATTTGTATGCCCTTTTCAAAGAGATTTTGCCATAGGTTGGCCACCTGTTCGCCCTGACAGATACTGTTGGTAGAGACGAGAGCTGCTTTGCTTTTTGGTGCCGAAGCCATCAGTTCGGCAGCTTTCTTATACCAGCAGCACACATAATCCAGGTTGCCCACATTCTTGTATTTTGCCCCAAAGATGTCTATCACATCTTTCTTTTGGTTCTCGTCCATCAACCTTGCCCCGATGAATGGCGGATTTCCAATAATATATGACAGCCGTTCTACTGGCACTACATCTTTCCAGTCTATTCGCAGGGCATTGCCTTCCACAATGTTTGAATAGCTCTTCAGCGGCAGGAAATCAATGTCATGCTTAATGATGACTTCCGTCTCGCGCAGCATCTGAGCCTCGCTAATCCATAGGGCAGTGGTGGCAACGGTCACGGCAAAGTCGTTGATCTCAATACCGTAGAACTGTGAGATGCTGACTTTGATGGGATTCACTTCCTCGAACCCCAAGAAAGTCTGTCCATGGTGACGAGCACGGATTACTTCGTTCTCCAACCGTCGCAGACTGAGATAGGTTTCGGTAAGGAAGTTCCCTGACCCACAGGCAGGATCCAGGAACACCAGGCTTGCCAGTTTGTCTTGGAAGGCATTGAGGAGCTTGATACGCACCCTCTCTACTTTCTCCTCCAAAATGGATTCAAACTCCTTTCTGAGATCATTCAGGAAAAGGGGGTCTATCACTTTATGAATATTCTCTATGGAGGTATAGTGCATGCCTCCCTTCCTTCTGGTTTCCGGATTGAGCGTAGATTCAAACACGGCACCGAAGATGGTGGGGGAGATCATGCTCCAGTCGAAATCCAAGCTGGCGTTATCCAGCAATACCTTTCGTAGCTCACTGGTAAACTGTGGTATCTCTATCGGTTCGGCAAACAAGCCTCCATTGGTGTAAGGAAAAGCCTTCAAGTCGTCCATGAGGTAGCGGCTCCGCTTATCTTCTGGAGTGTCCAGCACCTTGAAGAGGCTGATGAGCGCATTTCTCATGTCCACGGCATCGTACCGTATCAGGAAGTTGTGGAACTGGTCACGGCTGAAAATGCCTGCATCCTCTGCATACAGGCAGAACACGATGCGTACACAAAGGATGTTCAGCCACCGAAGGGCTTCAGGGGAGTTGTCATCATATTGCTTCAGCAGGGCTTCGTAGATGCGTCCTACTATTTCGCCGGCTTGCATGGACACTTCCATCTCTTTGCTGATGTGGTCGGACTTGGTATCGACCAGGAACTTCAATCGGTAGTATTCCTTTTCCAAGTCTTTCAGGAAGATTTGTTCAGGTTCTCCGTTGGGCCGTTCCATGTCATATACCAGGAACTCCTTGAAGTTGCAGGTAACTATCCATTTGGGATGCTCAGAGCGAGGCATGTTCGCCACGTACTGCTTAGCTTGCTGGAAGGGAGTAAGCATGATACCGCTGCTCTGTTTGATGGGAGCACGCAGATCTTTATCGATGGATTTCTGTTCTATGAGAACCTTCGTCGACGGGATGTGACCGTCAATGAAGTTGGTGGAGTCTATCATGGAAGCCACCTGTTCTTCATAGCGGATGAAGTCTGGCAGATTCTCTACGCCAAAAACGTTAGTCAGGAGATCTGCCCAGAACAATTGTGATTCCCCCCTTTCATATCCTCTTCCTTCCCACCGTTTGGCAAACTGAGAGGCTGCAATGGATTGTTGTTTATCTGTCATAAACGTTATCTTTTATGTCTACAAAGTTACAAAAGATTCTGGAATACCGGTATGAATTAGCAGTCTTATTCGTTTTATACTCTTCAAAAATACTACTGGTAAAAACGCGTACATTAAAAATTATGCTTTAATTTGCAGTGTAAAACATATTAGAACTTGCAGCAATGATCATTCTGAACAAAATCCTCTCACTCATAAAGGGCTCAATCGGCAAGGCGGATTCAGCTGAACTGGACATGTCTTACGATGTCCCCGTCCGCTACCGTGCCGACTATCTGGCTGCAAAGATGGTTACCAAAATGGGGGTGTACGGAACACGCATTGAAATGGACTACGGGGTTCTCACGGACGGTTATGATGTCTCCAACGACACAGTCTGGCTGACTGTCAAGACATACACCAGCAACACCGCAATATCGGCTGCAATAGCTTGCCATGAAGTAGGGCATGCCTACCTCTGCAAGAACGGCTTCTCAGGCTCCAGGATTGAATATGAGACAAATGCAACGGAAATAGCCCTCCACTTTCTTCGTGATGAGCTTACCGATGAACAGTTCAAGGTGGCAGAACGCTTCCTGGATACAGCTCTTAAAACCTACAAAAGTTGATTACAATATAAACCTAACCTGCAAGGGCGCATGGATACTGTCTCATGCGCCCTTCTTGTTTTAAATACTTCAAAATAAATACTGTTAAAAACGTAGCAGCAAATTCATAGTATTTTGCACGTATTTTCTTACGTCCTGCCCCATGCCGTGCTCCGCCACGTGTTGATTCTTTTTCAGATTCTTTTTCCATATTAAAAATTGATTTTGTATATTTGCATCGAAAACCCAAGGGGGGAAGGGAGGGATTCCCCTCCCCATTTGGTTTAGTCTTTTTAGATTAGAATTTCTAATCTAACTTTGACTTTCCAAATCCTAGTAGAAATTGCGAGTCTCATAAGGCTTTGGGTTTTCATTTTTCCTACTCTTTAAGGTTTGAATACCATAAAAAAAGTACTGCTAAAAACGGAACAATGCCCACCATAAATGGGAGAATAAAGAATAAATGATATACATTTCAATAGTATAATTTT
>AUXO015370814.1_pt1 | contig 21109 bp, 5 predicted proteins | sample 768731 | NCBI WGS metagenome assembly AUXO01 (sample SAMN02715735, study PRJNA202380) | gut metagenome | biome: sheep rumen | host: Ovis aries | place: New Zealand: Palmerston North
GACGCATCGGACGCAGCAAAAAAGATGTCGCATTTGGGAAATGCATATGCGGTAAAACAGAAAAACGGCAGGTATATAATTATGGTCGGACCATACCGGACACGCGGACGTGCCGCATCGGTTCGACACACACTAATGGAGGATTATTCGGACACAATTATTATCGAATAAACGCATATAAAAACATCGATTTTTGCCGGTGCGCAAAAATAATGTTTATTATTATGTTTTTACGATAATACATTGAAACACCCGAAAAAATTTGATTGAACAAAGGATTATTTATGAATACACACAGGTTTCCTTTTACGGTGGCATATGCGGACACCGATGCTGGTGGCATTGCGTATCATGCGCGATACATTGAAATGGCTGAACGGGCGCGTATGAATTGGTCGCGAGGGATGAAAATCCCTGATGGCGATTTGGGATTTGTTGTTCGCGAATTGGACATCAAATACAACACCCCGTTAAAGGTTGCAGACGAGATAATTATTGAAACAAAGGCAACCGAAATTGGGATGGCATCTGTGAAAATCGAACAAAGATTTTTGCATGACGGTGTTGTTTGTGCGGTTATGCATATAAAAATCGCGTATTTAGGGTCGGATTTGCGCCCCAAACAAATACCCGATTCAATAATCCAAATTATGAAATAGTTATAAACAAAAGGATAAAAAAATGGCTAATAATTTTTCATTATTAAATTTATTCACGGGTGATGTGATGACATTGTTCGTATCGTTGGTTTTGGTTGTATTGAGCGTATTGTCTTGGGCGGTTATTATTGAAAAATATCGCGTATGGCGCATGGTGCGTAAAAACCCGGTAAAAATAAAACCTGGCGACAATCTGAATACAATCGTCGACAAACTGATTCGTCCATTTGATAAAAATTTATGGTTTTTATCCATGGTTTCATATGTTTCGCCGTTTATCGGATTGTTTGGAACGGTTTGGGGGGTTATGGATTCGTTTGCATCAATCGGTGTGAACCAATCGGTCAGCATCGGTGTTATCGCCCCGGGATTGGCAACCGCATTGGGAACAACCGCATTAGGTCTGATTGCGGCAATACCTGCGGCGATTGCATATCAATGTTATGCCAAACGCGCAGACGATTTATACAACCATTTGGACGAACAATGCACAGAATTAAAATCGCAAAAATAAATAAAAGAATAAAAAGGTTTTAACCATGCAAAGACGAACACGCAGGTTTGATAGTGGCATTTCTTTGACACCGATGATTGATGTTATGACCACTTTGTTGGCGGTATTTATGGTGACAACACCAATGATGACAACGGGGATAGATTTGGATTTGCCCCGCGCAGGTCATTCGGCAATGAATGGTAATGATCACGCAATACAAATCAGTGTCGATTCGGTTGGGCGATATTATTTGGCGCGCGAAATGATGCCATTGGACGATGTCGTGCGTCGCGCCGCCGCAATGCGCACAGAAAACCCGAATTTAACAATAATGATAAGTGGCGACACACATGCCGATTATGGTGCGGTTATGCGCGCAATGGGGCGATTAAAGGACGCAGGATTCCAAAAAGTAGGCCTTAGGACACAAATCGATAATTAAACGGGCGAATAAAACACTATGAAAAGTAAAGTCAGGCAATTTTATTCAGAAAACATTTTAATGTCCATAATGGGGCATTTGATGTTGGTTGTTGTTATATTGGTGTCGGTTGTGGCGGTTGCACAACGCGCCGAAATGGTGACACCCGACAGAATCCAGATTATGGAAATTGATTTAAACAATGTAAAAATTACTGGGGACGAAACAAAATTATACAATACAGACACCCCCAAACCAAAACCAGACACAAAACCAGATATTAAACCGGTGCCAGAGCCAAAACCCGCCCCACCCCCGGAACCAGTTGCCGCAGAAAAAAATGATTTACCCGACGATTTTGCGGATGATACTGATAATAAAAATCAAGAAAAAACCGCAGAAACACAACAAAAAACGGATACAACGGTTGAAAACACACCAAAAAAGAAAACGGTTGTGCGCGTAAATCGCGAAGTCATGTCGTTGGACAGAACACTGTCGATATCGGTGGTTGACGCGCTGCGCGTGGCGTTGACGCGTTGTTGGGTGGTTGATACAACCCGTCCCGATTTGGCGGACATTCGCGCCGTTGCACATTTAAAGATGCGACCCAACGGAACTGTTGCAGATTTGTGGTTCGAGGCCGCATCGCGTGCCGAAACCGACCCGGCATTTGCGTATGTTTTAGATACAATTCGTGCGGCAATACACACATGCGAACCGTTATCTATGTTGCCGCGCAGTGAGTTTTCCAAATGGGAAAGCATACAATTAACATTTTACCCAACCACAGGACGCGTTATGTAGGAATTTTAGAAACCTGTCAAATTTTTTTTGTTGATTTTTTTATTTTTTTTATTTGCGTTATGCAACATAAATTTCTACACTGTGAACAACACGGGGAAGGAATGAGGCATTTGACGCGTATTTTTCAACGATTTTTAACATTTATGACACTGATGTTGGCGGTGGTTGCGCCGGCAGCGGCTGATTTTCCTACCGAAGATTTTTGTGCTAGCGAAGGTGCGTATAATTATTTAGACAACAGTGCATTAAACTGTGAAGGTTTGGCTAAATTTCTTGAAGGTAGTTTCGAGCGCCAAGGTTGCACATGTAAATGTCTGAGTGGTGGGACGTTTAATTTTGCATTGATGCAAGATCAAGAGGCCGCTAAGGACTATCCTGAATTTTTGTGTTTAGATGACGGCTATCTTTTGGAACGAGGCGTGAACTGCGACATTCCGGGACAACATGTTTATTTTACAGACCCTGGTAATATGGAGACATATGGTGCAGAATGCTGTTATTACTATAGTCAAGAAAGGGGATGCATCACCGATTTAGGTGAATGGAACGCGTTTATAGATGAGTATTATGCAGAAATGAACATAACCCCAGATAAAGGTGCATATGTCGGGGATGATTACGCAATTCATGAGTGTCCGGACGGATCAAGCAGGGGCAGCGATCCTGACCAAGGGCCGTGTGCATGTGAAGATGAAAAATACAGATTTAATGTAGGAGAAGGCAAATGCGAAAAAATCGTGACACTTTATAAAAACGATGGGACGACTGACCAATATGGACAAATACTTTGTTATTTTGGTGAAATTTGTTCTTTTGGTCAACCAACGGGCGTTTCTCAAACCGGGTATTCGTTTAATCATGGTTGGGGGGCACAAAGTTGCACTTCTGGGGATACTAGTTTTGTAGACCCAGCCGAACGCTATTATGCGTGTAAAGTGCCCAACCCGTACATAATTACATTGGATGCAACCGACAAAAATGCCCAGGCGGGGACCACAGCCATATACACAAAATATAATACAGGTGTATATTTAAATTCTAATCGAACCCTGGGCATGACCACCGCGTCCAACCCGGTAACCGTTCCAAGTTTGTCCGGTGGTGTATTTTTGGGATATTACGAAGCACAAAATGGCACGACCCAATATATCAATCAGAATGGATATATAACCCAAGCAGGTATTAATGCAGCAAAATCAATTTCGAACGACACAAAATGGTACGCAAAATGGCAAACACAGGCTTCCACGGTAACCATCGCGCTTTCTGGTGGGACCGGTGGCAGCAGCAGTATTTCATCGGTTGGAAATGTAAAATATTTAAATGGCCATCAAATGACCACCAATTCTAATCCGGTTGCGGTGCCATCTGAATCAACCGGCAAGGCGTTTTTGGGGTATTACAGCGCCCAAAGTGGCGGTGCGAAATATATTGATGAAAACGGTTATATAACGGCGGCGGGTATCAATGTCACGGTTTCTGGCAACACAACATGGTATGCACAATTTAGTTCAACGTGTTATGTTATAAATTTGGATAATACAACATATTGTAATAATGTTGGCAACCTGCCCACACGGTTGTATCGTAAAAACACTTGCAGTAGCAGTTCTTGCCCAATATATACAAACGCATCTTGCACAACACAATTTAATGGATTTAATTCTAATTCTTTGCCATCAAAAACAAACGCGACATTTAATGGGTATGCAGCATGGTGGACCAGCACCGCACATCCGGAGGTTATATCCGACACAGGTTCTTTAAGTGTTACTTCGAACGATCTTGCCTATCTTGTTACTGTTCCATGGAAAGCAATTTGTTCATGCGATACTGGGTACCAAGGAAACGACAGCGTATCCACAAACATTGGTAATGCGACACCGAATGCATGTGCCCGTGGTGCAACAATTACATTGGATGCAAACGGTGGTAGTATCAATGACAACATCTATGCAATCTATACCAACGCCAGTGGTGTTTATAAGGCATGGGATCATACAAGTCAGATTGGAACCGGGACAAATTGTTCAAATCCAGTAGGTATACCATCAAAGTCAGGTAATACTTTCATGGGGTATTTTGGCAGTCAAAGTAGCGGAACAAAATATATTGATGAAAATGGATGTTTGACATCCAATGGTAATTCAACCGGTATCACGTATGCATCAAATCAAACATGGTATGCACATTGGACACCGACGACATATACGGTGACATATAATGCTGGCAATGGTGGTTCGGGTTCTATACCTGGGGGCACTGCATATGCGGGGGTTATATTTAATGCCGCAACCCCAAGTGCGGATACAATACACAAACAAAATGCAACATTTCAGGGTTGGGCGGTCAGCGGCACATCCCCACAAGTAATATGGCAAAATGGTATTTGGTCATATACGGAAAACAAAACATTTACCGCACAATGGTTATGTAATGCGGGTTTCAAATATAATTCAAGCACATATGCATGTGAACCATGTGGGGCGGGAACATACAAGGCCGAGGAAAGCAACGCAACAAGTTGCGCCAATATTAATGCCGGATATTTTTCGACGGGTTGCGGAACCACAGCAACGGGTGGCGTGTGCAACAATTCATATTCCGGTGGCGTTTGTGAATCTGGATACAGTTCGGCCGGAAGTGGCACAAGCGCATCATGCACCGCATGCGCCACGGGATATGCCACATCAGGCACATCTGCCAGCAATCATGATCAGGTAGGTGATTGTAAAGCAACGGTCGTATTGAATAAAAATGGTGGAACAGGTAATATACAAAACATTGGGGGAGAGACAGATTCCAGCATACAATGCAGTCAGGGTACCGCTTGTTCTTTTGGATCAGCCAGCGGTTTGACTCAGACTGGATATACATTTAAAACGGGTTGGGGAACATCACAAAATTGCACATCGACAACATATAGTTTCACAAATCCAACCGGAACATATTATGCATGCAAAACCGCAAAAACATATACGGTCACATATTCGTGTGGAACCGGCACAGGGACAAAACCAGCAGACGCAACCGCAACATATAACACCACATTTACACCGGCGGCAAACACTTGTTCCAAAACAGGATACAGTTTCACAGGATGGTTGGTCAGTGGAACGACGACCGTTGTTTCGGCTGGATTCAATTGGGAATATACCGAGAACAAAACCCTTACCGCACAATGGAGCCAAAATGTTGTAAATATCACGTTGAATAAAAACAACGGAACTGGAACATGTGCCACATCGGTGTCTTGCGACCAAGGTGGAACGTGCACCCTGCCCCAATGGGATGCAACAAGTTGCAATATAACAAATGGAAACAAAATTTTTGTTGGTTGGTCAACATCATCAAGTGCAACAAGTGGAACCTTTACAGTAAACAACGCCAACACAGCAACATATTATGCGGTATGGGCAACCCCATCGTGCAACATTTCAAACGCAGCCAGTGCCAATCCCACCACCACCACGACCAATGAACCAAAATGTAGTGTCACATGCGGCACCGGATATCATTTTGGTAATGGCGCAAATTCGACCACAACCGGAACCGTATCTGGGACCGCCGGGAATACATCGGTCAGTTCGTCCGACGCATGTGTATTGAATCAATATACGGTGACTTTCAAAACCGGTAATACAACTGTTGGAACAATGTCTGTCAATCATGGCGAGGCGACGACATTGCGTTCTATATCATCATTGTCTTCGGGGGTTCCCGCCGCGTTAAAATCAAATGGATGGAATTTTGATGGGTGGGCAACGCAAACTGGTACCAGTACTATTAGTTATAGTGATGAGGCATCTGTTGCGTTTACAGGTGATACGACATTATATGGTATATGGAAAAGAGATATTACATATAATTACTATTCAAATAACACAACATTAAAATCGTCGAACAAAACACAGTATTATCGCAACACATCGGGTACAGCGGCGGGTCCAACCAGCATAAATTTACCCGCAATAAATACTGTAACAACTTGGGCACCATTTGGATGGGTGACATCAACAATATCGACAAGTCCGACGGGTAATGTATCGTCACAAACATCTGAAACACCGGCATATAATTCTGCGGCACCAACGTATTATGCATTGTATAGTCGTACACCAAAATTGGTATATAATGGCAATGGCAATACGGGGGGGTCAACCACACAAACCACAGGCACACAATATTATACCGCCGGTGTTGGTGCACATACACTGAATATGAATTTGAGAACCAATGGGTTCACAAAATTGGGACACACATTTGATGGATGGAGACTGGGGAGTGATGTTGGCGAATTGAAAACCGAAGGCGAATCAATAACTTTCCCGAATAAAGAATGGACATCTGGTTCTGTGTATAATATTTATGCAACATGGGCACCAAAAACAATTGGTTTGGAGTGGGATTCAAATGCCCATGGCACAATAGACCCAACCCAGTGCGTGTATGGAACAACGATTACAATGCCATCACCAACCGATACGGGTTATACTTTTTCTGAATGGAAAACACCGAATGATTCATCGTTTGGTGCGGGTGCATCAATGAAATGTGACGAAACCAGTTTGGGAACCGAGGCAATAAATGGCGGAAATGCCACAATTGTTGCGCAATGGACACAAAATACGTATAAACTGACCGTGAATGCGGGGCGTGGTATTGCGTCGGTTGTTGGTGAGGATTGGATTGTTGCAGGTGACGGAAAATCTATGTACAAAAATGTTGTATATAATGAAGAAACCTCTTTAAGTGCCGATAATTTCGTTGTTATGGGCGGATATGAATCAGAATTGATATATACAAAGACATCTGGGGCGGGAACTTTATCTGGGTCGACATTTACATCGGGGCTGGGGGATGCAACAATAACAGTTCAATCTGTGGGTATTGTTTCCCCAACGGTAAGTTTGTCCCGTAAATGGGCTGTTGCGACATATAATTATCCTGGTTCTATAAATGATTTGACTGCAACATTTGGTAACGCAAATATTTATGATGGCAGTTTAACAATTCAGTATAATTTTGGTATATCTGGGGCATCAAATTCATCCAGTTGTGCGGCTGTGGCATACACATATTCAAACACATTTTCGACACTGGGAACGGGTGCAACCACCGTCACAAAAAATGTGCCGGCAACCGAATATTTGGGATATAAATGTTATACAATTCAAGCCAAGGTTTGTGACAGTACAGGTTGTTCAGCCACAACAACATCGTCGGCGTTAGAATTGGGAAATTTACAAAGAACGATTACGTTTAAGAAAGTTGATAGTGACACATCACTTTCTGGGACAAGCCCGGCATATGCCAGATACGGAACAAACCTGTTGTACACTGGCGCCACAGAGTCATCTGAGACCAATATGCCAACGGCGTATAAAACCAATAGCGCACAAGTATTCAAAGGATGGTATACCGCATCGTCTGGGGGAACACAGGTATATAACGCAAATACTGCAACGTTACAACCAGGTGTGTCAAGCATCACAGACAGCAGTTCCAAATGGATTGTGACATCTGATAAAGATTTGTATGCACAGTACGAGGCATGTTCGTGCACCAAGGGTTCAAATGTTGCCAGTTGCACCGTGAACACCGCCAGCGGAAAATTGCCAAAAGATAATGCCAACAGATGTTCATATACATATACATGCGCATCGGGATACTACACTGCGGGTAATTCTGGTTCTGGGACATTTAACGGTGCGGCGGGTATTGGTACGAATACCAGTCCTGCATGTGGTGCCGGGTCATATAGTATAACATATGAGTTAAATGGTGGTACCGCCACAGGAACATATCAAACAACCGCCGTTACGGGCGAGGTTATACACATCACCACACCAACACACCCACATGGAACATTTAATGGTTGGGCAATTTCCGGGATGGATACAAATACCCATGAATATGGTGCGACCAGTTCTTTGGGTTCGTCATCGACCGCACAGAGTTTAACGGTTGGCGCAACAATTGAATATTTCAAAAATTTACGCAAGAGTTCGGGAAATGTCATATTTACCGCAAAATGGACTTGCGCGACCGGATATGAAGGCAACAGTTGTACGATACGGTCGTTTAGTTGTACGGCGGGGCAATATTTACCCAAAAATACTGTTGAATGTGCATCGTGCCCCGCGGGAAAATATTGTGCAAACAGTGGAACATATCAATTCAGTACCACAAATGACCAGGGTATAACGGGAACATGTACCGCGGGCAATTATGCGGCTGGGGGTGCAACATCTTGTTCGGCATGCGCGGCAAATGCAAATTCAAGCGCAGGTGCATCATATTGTGTTTGTAAACCTGGGTACTCTATTGGCGGTGGTGCCAACACAACACAGTATTCCACAACAAATCCTTCTGGTTCAACATGCGATTTGCGTTCATACACGATTACATTAAATAAAAATGGTGGTTCTGGCAAAATTGCCAGCGATACAGCCGTCACACAAAACAATGCCACAATGACATGCACATATACACAAACATGCACGTTGCCAACATACACTTCAACAACCCTGTTATCCAAGGGAAGCGGGACAACTGCAAAAATGTTCCTGGGGTGGTCAACGACACAAAACACCAGTGATGATGCGACCAGTGCGGATTTAACAACGTCATATACACTAAGCACAACTGGAAACAAAACATTGTTTGCGGTGTGGGGAACGCCGGTGTGTACCAAGGGAACCGGTGTAAAAACAACTTCGGTGAACAGTGTGTCTGGGAACAAAACCGTGTGTAATCGCAGCAGCAGTGCCGGGTATTATTGTTCCGCCACAGAAACTGGGACAACGGCGGGTGTATTGGAATTGAAAACAACATGCACCAAGGCGACCGCGGGATATTATGCCGCCGAGGGCGCAACAAACCAAACAAAATGCGGATTTGGTAAATATAGTAGTGGTGGCACCGCCAGTTGTACAAACTGCCCTAGCCTGACCAATTGGACGGTCACAACAACAAGCGACACATCAACAAGTTATTCTGCATGCTATGCGACAAGAACACCAGAAAATTGTCATTCTGGGACGGTTAAACGCACCGCATCCGGTTCGACTGGATACAATACAACGGTTGTAAAGGTCACAGATTTAACGGCAAATGCGGGATATTATGTAAATTCCACCAATACCGCGTGTTTGGCATGTGTCACGGGCGCCATCAGTGCCACCGGCGAAACACAATGCGTCGCATGTCAAAACGGCACAACGACAACAGGATCCGGTCAATCATCATGTAATGCGAATTGTCCAAATGCCACAGGTGTGTCATCATGGGCAAACGCAACATGGAACAGTACAAATAATACTGTATCAAATTTGTGCACAATCGGGTCAATGAGTTCATACACCATCACATTGGACAATAATAATGGGTCTGGGGGTGAGTCATCGGTCAGTGCCCAATATGGCAGCGCGATGCCAACAATCGAAACATTGCCAACACGCACCGGATACCAATTTGCCGGATATTGGGATGAGGCAGATGGTGGAACACAATATTATAATTCAAATGGAACATCTGCGCGTAATTGGGATAAAACAAGCAATGACACATTGTATGCGCATTGGAATATAATGTCGTACGAAATAACCATTGTTGCGGGACGCGGCATTGATACAATTGCCCAGCCGACAAATGGCGGATGGACGGGGTCTGGGACCGCAACATTGACCAAGACTTTGGAATATGGCACGACGGTTGATTTGTCCCAATTTACCCCAACACGCAAAGCAGGATATACAGGTACTGGGTACACCGTAACAGGCGCCGGGAATTTAGATGGTTCAACATTTACCGTTGATGCGAACACCGCAACAATCACCATTTCCGCAACAGGAATCGCCGCACCGACCGCGTCAATAAGCATGAGTGGGGTTAGTGGCAGCACAAGAACATTAGGATATAATTCGGGAACAACAACAACGTTGGTTGGAACAAATACAACGAATTATGATTCTGGGATAACATTGTCGTATAGTTATGGTAATTCAACAAGCGCAACGGGGACATACACATATTCATCAACCAATACTGTTTCGTCAACCGCGTATCATGGAACACGTTATCATAAGGTAAAAATAACCGCATCTGACGGCACATTGACATCGACGACGACGACATCATCTGGTTATGTAACAATCAATTTGAATAATACCAAGGTTATATTCAATCCGAATACAGGGACACTTTCTGGCACGTCACCGTTGTATGTGTGGAAAGATAATGCCGCACTTAGGACAACTGTTGGCGGAACCGGTACAGGAACCGTTCCATCGGCAACAAAACAAGGATATACTTTCAAGGGATGGTACACACAATCATCGGGGGGAACACAGATATATAATGCCAGTGGTAATTTAAGTACCGCAACGGTTTCTGGGTATATTTCTGGGGGAAAATGGAACGTCGCAAATTTGAATGATATTACATTATATGCGCAATACGAAGCATCTGGAAATATTGCATACACCGTAAAGCATTATACACAAAATCTGACTGGAAATGCATATACATTGGAATCGACCGTCACGGGGTATGGTACAACGGGCGCAACATTGACATTGTCGAATTTGACACATTCAATTACTGGATTTACATCACCGTCGAATGGATTTGCCGGAACCGCAACAAACGGGACAACAAAACCATCCAGTGGTGCGGTCACAACAACGACTATTTTGGCCAATGGTAATCGCGTGATTGATTTGTATTACACACGCAATTCTTACGAGGTTTCCGAAACCCATGGAACCGGTATTGCGTCGGTGACTGGTGCGGGAACTTATTTATTTGGTGCATCTGTCACATTGACCCCGACGGTTTCCAATGGATATACATTTACAAACTGGACCGATAACAACAACAGTAATACCCAGGTTTCAACAGATGCCGCATATACATTTACAATGCCGGCAAATGATGTGTCATATCGCGCAAATGCAACGCCGAATTCGTATAATATTACATTAAATAAACAAAGTGGAACTGGTGGCACATCCAGTATTTCGGTGACATACGGTTATACCATGCCAGCAATTACCCGACCGACACGTGGCACATATACATTTGGTGGATATTATACAGGCACATCTGGTTCGGGAACAAAATATTATAATGCAGATGGAACATCTGCGAAGGCATGGGCGGAAACAAATGTCACAACACTGTATGCGAAATGGACGGCATGCGCCGCCTGCGCGCCCGGCAATGGTGCAAATTGCAGTTTAAGTGTCGTGAGCAACGCGTGCAAATATGAAACATCGTGCAAAGAGGGATACAGCAATATACAAAACAACGGTAAATATAATCCGTCATGCACGGCAAACACGATAAACATTACATTGGATAAAAATGGTGGAACCGGAATATGCGGGGGTGTTTCGGGGGTTGTCAACGGCGAAATGACATGTACATACGACTCACCATGTAACGCACCAGTGTATGCGGATACCTGTAACATCACCAATGGAACAAATATCTTGACTGGGTGGACCAAGTCAAATGGTGATGTTGTTGCGTTGGGTGGTGATATTACAAATATCACAACTGGGGCGGCGACAACATTGACCGCACAATGGGAACAATGCGCGCCGTGCAATGCCAATAATGCGAATTCGGTAAATTGTTCGGTTAGTGTGGTCAACAACCAATGTGTTTGGACAACTTCGTGCAAGACCGGATACGGCAACCCACAAAATCCTGGTACCGCAAATGCATCGTGCACACCAAATACAATTACTTTGTCTTGGACGCCGGATACCACACACGGTACAATCAGCAACGCGCCCGCGTCTTGCACATATGGTTCAACATTTACCGCGGCAACAATGACACCTAAGTCTGGATATACATTTACAAATTGGTCGGTAAATGGCAAAACATTTGCCAGTGGTGCAACAAATATCCCCTGCAACCAAAATCAGTTAGGTGTGGCATCGGGCACCGCCACAATAAATCCTGGGTTTACAACAAATACATATAATGTTTCATATAATTGTAATGGTGGAACGGCGCAAAGCACCCTGCCCGCGACAACATCTGTGTCGTATGGTGCATCATATACAACCGCCGCGAATACGGTTTGTACCAGAACCGGATACACATTGTCGGGGTGGATGGTTGGCAGCACATCCAGCACAGATGTTAAAAATACCGGAGAAGAATATCAATGGACATATACCGCGGATAAAACCCTGTATGCAAAATGGACGGCAAATACATTTACGGTGAATTTGAATAAAAATGGCGGAACCGGAACATGTGGTGGAACAAGTGGCACAATGACATGTACATATAATGGCACATGTACCGCGCCGAATTGGAATGCATCAACATGTAATATCACAAAAGGCACCAGTCGTTTAACCGGATGGAAAAAATCTACTGACAACACCGTTGTTTCGTTAGGGGCCAGTATTAAAAACATTGTTGCCAGTGGCACCGTGACATTGACCGCACAATGGACACCATGCACCGCGTGCAACGCCAATAATGCAAATTCTGTGAATTGTTCGGTTAGTGTAGAAAGTAACCAATGTAAATGGACGACGTCATGTATGGACGGATATCATGATTTGGTCGATGGCGGAACCGCAAATGCATCGTGCACCGCAAATACAATCAGTTTGGCATGGGATAATAATGGTTATGGAACACAACCAACAACACCCGCAACATGTACGTATGGTCAAAACTTTACTGCACCGTCCATGTCCGCAGGGGGGCAAACATTTAATGGTTGGAAACGTTCCAATACAACATTAAATGGTAATACACAATATGTTTGTAATTATACCAATCTGGGGACATATGATGGCAGTGCCGCCTTTACCGCACAATGGAATGCAAATACATACACTGTAACATATGCGTGTGGCGCTGGCACCGGGACACCACCATCGACGACGAATATATCTGCGACATACGGTTCACCATTTACCGCCGCGGCAAATACATGTACCAAAACCGGGTATCATTTTACCGGATGGGCGGTCAGTAATACCGGAACCCCATCAACAATATGGCAAAATGGTTCAACATGGCGCTATGAAGAAAATAAAACATTTACCGCGCAATGGAGTGCAGATTCATTCAAGGTTCGCTATGCCAAGGGTAATACGGCGGCAACGGGCACAACCCCAGCCGATAGTACATGCATATACAGCAATGCATCATCGTGCACCGCCGTGGCAAATCCATATACATATACAGGATACACATTTGGTGGCTGGGCGTGCAGTTTAACCAATGGTGGGGGTTCTTGCGCCAATCCGACATACACGGCGGGTGCGGATATCCGTGGTGCAACAGTTGATGGTGGCGATATTACGTTGACCGCGATATGGAATGCAAATACAATAACATTTGATTGGGGAAATGGTGGACGTGGAACATTGCCCACATCCAAGCCAACGGGATGTACATACGGTTCAACATTCACAATGCCGGCGGCAATGAGTGCGACGGGATACACATTTGGTGGATGGACATTGAATTCGACAACATACGCCGCTGGCGCAACGGTCAATTGTACGAATACAGTACTGGGGGTCAGTTCGGGTTCGGTCGCAATTACCGGTAAGTGGACCGCGAAAACAAGCGCATTGACATTTGATGAAAATTATGGCACTGGTGCAACGAAAACAAAAACCGCAACATATGGCAATGCGATGCCCACATTGACATCGGCACAATTACCAACGCGCGCCGGGTACACATTTGTTGGCTATTTCGATGCAACATCAGGTGGAAACCAGTATTATAAATATAACGGAACATCTTTCCGCACATGGAATAAAAATACAACGGCCGGCACAACATTATATGCGCGTTGGTCGGCAAATCCATATACCGTCACATTTAATGGCAATGGTGGAACCGCCGGCACACAATACACAACCGCAATATATGACAAACCAATGCCAACCGTTCAACCGAACCTGGCCGATCCGGCAAATGGTGCAATTATTAAGTATAACGGATGCGCTGATGGAAAATATCCATACGGTGCCACCACAACAGGTATGTATAATGTATTCTTGCCTGTTGAACCGAATACGACATATAAATATGAAATGGATACAATAGGAAATCGTCAGGCAATTTATGAATATAATTTTGTTGTGAATCCGGATAGTTATACCAGCCAAGGTCAATTATCGCCAGACCGCACAATAAATGGATATGGGACCGATGGTTTACCTTCTGATTGCTTTACAACGGGTGCAAATGCAAAAATGGTTATGTTATATCTGAAAAGCAGCGATGGTACGACTCCAACCAATCTGAAAATTTACAAGGTTGTTGGCGCAACATGTACACACAGTAACGTTAGCAGTTATTCCAGTGCATCAGCCGGTGTTTTATCATCGGGTGGCACGGAATTGACATCGGGAACACCGATTAGTATGGCAACAAAAACAAACGAAACATTTAATGGTTATTTCGATGCGGCAACGGGTGGCAACCAATACTATACCGCCGGTGGCGAATCCAACAAAAATTGGGACAAGGCATCGGATACAATATTGTATGCCCAATATAAATCTATGACGGTCAATGTTTCGAATAAATCGTTGACATATAATGGTGCGTCGCAATCTTGTGCGGGTGGTGCGACGGTCACATTCCCATTGAATGCAACAATTACATACAGTTCAAGTCAAAATGGTTCGTATACCGCAACCGCACCAACATTGAAAAATGTTTCACAATCGCCAATAACAGTTTATTTCAAGGCAACTGCAAATGGATATAATGATTATTATGGAAATTATCAATGCACCATGGCCAAAGCAACAATGACACCGTCTTTGGCCGGTAACAGCAAGGTTTATGACGGCACCGCATTAACATGTGATGGTGGCGAACAAACCGGTGTTCCGGCGAGTTCCACAATAACATATCGCACCGGGACAACGGGTAATTATGGTAATGCACCAACGGTGACGGCGGTTGCGGACAGCAAGACGGTTTATTATAAAATTACAAATGCGAATTATAATGACTTTACCGGCAGTTTCAGTTGCGGTATCACAAATGCAGAATTGGCGGCACCAACAACACCAACAAATCATTTGGTGTATAATGGCACCAGTACAACAAATGGCACCGCACAAAACTGCCCAGGGGTGACTGGTGTTGCATCGGGTGCATCTGTTCAATACAGCACCACCGAAGGTGGCACATACGGCGCATCAACCCCAACAATCACAAATGCCGGTCAAACCACGGTTTGGTATAAATTGACCAAGACAAACTATAACGACAAAATTGGCAGTTATACATGTTATATGGATACCAAGGAAATGACCGTCAGTGCACCAAATAAGAGTTTGACATATAATAATGGCAACGAACAATCTTGCGCAAATGTATCGGTCAGTGATCCATCAAGTGGCGCAACAGTTAAATACACCGATACAATGGGTGGAACATACAGCACAACCGCCCCAAAAATGACAAATGTCGGCAGTAAAACAATATACTATCAAGTGACCGCAACCAATTACACCACCAAGACCGGTAATTATACATGCGCGATGACCCAAGCCAACAGCCAATTGGTGTTGAGTGCGACATCTGGGTCGGTCACATACCCGACAACAACTGGGACATTTACGGTGACAAAAAATACCAGTGGTGGTGCTTTGTCGGTCGCGTCCAATAACACGTCCGTCGCAACCGCAACAATCAGTGGCACAACCGTCACCGTCACATATCATCAGGCGGGAACGGCAAATATCACCGTCACCAGCGCAGCAACCGGGAATTATACGGCACAAACCGCAACATATGTCGCAACCGCCAATAATAAAATAATAAATATAAATAATAATAGCGGCAGTGGCACATGTCTGGGGGGCAGTATGACATGCACATACGGTGATACATGCGACGCACCGGTGTGGGGTAATAATTCACGCCTACCCGCCGGATATACCGAGGTTGAATACATTCAATCAAATGGATCACAATATATCGATACAGGATATAAAATAAAGAACTCGCACGTTAGTGGAATTGGTGTTGTGGGGACCCCCACCACTGTGAGTGGGTCAACCGCCAATGCGGGCAATTTCTTTGGAAATTTATATGAAACGGCTGGATTTAATACTAATTGGAAAAACGGGGCTTTTGGGTTATGGCTTCAAAGCATGCAAAAAACAGGTCTAAAGGCAACATATCCTGCATCATTTAATGCCAATCAAAAATATACAATAAAATTTGATGTTAATGTAGACAGTAATAAAAAAGGAACTGCCCTGCTTTGGGTTAATAATGTCGCGGTGGAACCAAAAATTGAAACTAATATGTCTATCAACAATTCAGGGAGCAATTTTAAATTATTCTCGAACGGCAGTGCAACCAAAAATGGCAATCAAGTAATAGTTACCTGGGGAGATGTGTTGTTCACAGGTCGCTTATATTCTTTAAAACTTTACGACGGTGATACATTGGAAATGGATTTAGTTCCAGTTAGTCGGAAATCTGATGGTGCACTTGGGGTATTTAATCGTGTCACAAATGAATTTTATGGTAATTCTGGGGTTGGTTCTTTTACCGCAGGTCCCACAGTTACACCAACGGGAACCGGTGGCACATGTGAAATCACCAATGGAACAAAAGTATTGACGGGGTGGAATACCGCCGCAAATGGAACGGGGACCGCCGTTGCATTGGGACAAAATAATATCGGAACATTGAATGCGAATACATTGTATGCTGTGTGGGGAACACCAAATTGCAATATCACAAAAGGAACGGGCACCGCCACAACATCGGAAAATAATTCACCGGTATGCACTGTCACATGTTCTGCGGGATACAGTAAATTGGGTTATATGGATGCGACGACCACTGGATTCACAACATCCGGTAATCCAAATCAAACGACGGCGTCGTACGTATGCGCGGCACGTACGTATAAGGTCACATTGGATCCAAAACGTTATACATCGGCGTCTGCATCCAGTGGCACCGCACCGGAAAATGCCGGAACCGCGACATATTGGTATCGGTATAAAACAAATTCACCATGTTATTATTATTCGACCGAATTACAATTGTCGACTGATGAAGTTGCGGCGAATTGTATTGCTGGAACGAACGGCAATACGATAACCGCCCCCAGTGGCATGAGTGGATATAACACATTTGGTGGATATTATACGGGAAAAACCGGAACGGGAACACAATATGTGTTGGGAACCGGTGTGACGACAAATCAACAGTGGAATAATGTTGCCAATGATTCGACATTGTATGCAAAATGGAACGCAAATACATTTAATGTCGGATACAGTTCTGATGTGTCGTCATCGACAACCCCCACATCATGCACATATGGCGCAACATGCAACGCACCAACGGCGACTGCGGTGACCAAAGCGGGTTATACTTTGTCGCATTGGACATGCGCCGCGTCATCGGGCAATTGCGTCAAGGCAACATACAATCCGGGTGAATCAATTAGCGCCGCAACAACTGTAAATGGTGCAACAATAACATTGACCGCGGTATGGACACCAAATATCAGTGGTAAAATCACGTTGGATGTCAACAGATATGCAAGTGCATCAGCGACCAACGCAACGCAAACCGCGACATCAAATCCGGCATATGTGTACACAAAATATAATACGGGCGTGTATTCAAATGCCGATGCCACGACAAAAATAACAAAATTAACTAGTGTTCCAACAATGGTGGGATATAATTTTGGCGGTTTATATACAGACAAATACACCGGCGGAACCCAGGTTGCAAATAGTTCTGGAACATTTTTGAGTGCGGCAAACACACGGGTTGCCACCACAGGCGGAACGGCGACATGGTATGCGCATTGGACCGCGAAACAAAGCGCATTGACATTTGATGAAAATGAAGGCACCGGTGCAACGAAAACCGTTACCGCAACATATGGCAATGCGATGCCCGCATTGACATCGGCACAATTACCAACGCGCGCCGGGTACACATTTGTTGGGTATTTCGATGCAACAACGGGTGGAAACCAGTACTATAAAAATGACGGGACATCTTTCCAGAATTGGAATAAAAATACAACGGCCGGCACAATATTATATGCGCGTTGGACACCAAATTCATATACCGTCACATTGAACAAAAATGCGTCCAGTACGGATACGACGGTTGTTGACACCATAAATGCGACATTTGGTGCCGCAATGCCGGTGGTAAATGCGTCGGGTAATGCTTTGACAATACCGACAAATTCTAATCAAATTATAACCGGTTATGCCGATGCGCGTTCAAATGGCGTACTGTATTACAATGTCAATGGCACGAATATAACCAGTGCGAAAAATTGGGATAAAACAACCGATAATACAACATTATATGCACAATGGGAGACATGCGCCCCGTGCAATGCCACAAATGCAAATTGCACTTTGACTGTGTCGAATAACACATGCACATATGAAACATCGTGTGTGGCGGGATATCATGGTTTGGTTGGTGATGGAACCGCAACACCATCGTGCACGGCAAACACATATACCGTTCAATTCACAACTGGGAATAATGTTGTATTGGGAACACAAGAATTTACATACGGTGTATCCAAGGCATTGACCACGATTGCCAACCTGGATCAAACAAAAATACCGGTATCATCGACAAACGGATGGAGTTTCTATGGTTGGGGCACCGCAACAACGCCAAGCACCCGCGCGCATACAAACGGGAAAAGCGTCAGCAATTTGACCACTGAAAATGGCGGTACGGTGAAATTGTATGGCATTTGGTACAGACCTGTATATTTCAAATATTATAGTGGTGCCACGGCGACAGACCTGACAACAAGTGCTGCGAAGTATCAATATTATCGCAACACATCATCAACGGCGGCGAATGTATCCAGTGTGTCGTCCGGTGTGACAACATTTGTAAAACAATCCACATATAATTGGGAGCCACGAGGATGGGTTTTGGATAGCACGACCAGTTCAACCCCAACATACACAACAACAAACAGCGCTTCGGTTACCCCAGGTAAAGATGTGAAACCTGCCAGTGGAACAGCATTGTATTATTATGCATTGTATTCGCGCCCGGCGACAATCCAATATAATGTAAATGGTGGAACCGGTTCGACGGACGACACAACCGCGGATCAATATTTCAATGCCGGTGGAACGAATTCTGTACCATTGAATATGACGTTGGCGACAGGAACGGGATTGAGCAAAACAAATTATTCATTCGTTGGATGGACCGAAAATTCGACCAGTGGCACATCATACGCATCGGGTGCAACATACACGTATCCCACGGCGACATGGACAACACCACAATCGACGGTTACAATGTATGCGAATTGGTCGCAAAATACGGTGGTTTGTTCCGCGGGACAATATTTACCGGCAAATGCAACCGCATGCACACAATGCACCAAGGGATCTTATTGTCCGGGCGGAACATATAATTTGGATAATGCGGAACATGGGCGAACCACATGTCCAACGGGTTATACCAGTGATGCCGGGGCAAGCCAGCAAACACAATGCTATGTGAATTGTGGCCCGGGACAATATAAAGCAAGCACAACCAGTATATGCGAAAATGTGACAGCAAATTATTGGGGTGCCGGTGGAAAATCGTTCTATGGTTCTGCATTACCACGAACAAAGTGTGGTATGATGAATATGCTGGATGCCAATGGAACATTGATAAATGCACAGCTGACCACGACGGGTTCGGGTTTGGGTGCAAATCAGGCTGCCGATTGTGGACGCGTGTTGCATATTGGGGATTATTCTTTGCGTTTGCGTTCGGGAACGGCGGCAACACCATCGTTGAAATTCGATGTTGATAAAAATGGCGCTGTTGATTTGTGGGCAAAAATGACAACAACACAAGAAAATATGTCATCGACATCTGATAAAAAGTTCAAGGTAAATTATCAGAATCAGACATATTATGTGTGCGATGATACAACATGTGGTGGTGCGCAGGGATATACGGAATTACAGTATATCCGCATGGCAGATGGCGCATTTATAATAACAGATGTATACCCGAATCAAGACACCGAATTTATCGTTGATTTCCAATCAGAAATCGATGAGCTAAGATGGTTGTTTGGAAGCCGGGGGTATCTGAATGGTTCAACAACATCGCAAAACAGATTTTCGTTGCAGCTTTTTTCACTAGTTAATGGTTCCGTATGGATGCAATTTGATAATACAGCAAACCTGGAATATGGAACAAGGGCATTTGCATCAAATTCTGCAGCACGTTTGGCACGACATCAATGCGGTATAAAAAATCAAAGAGTGTGGTGTGATGGTAATGTCCTTGCTTGGGGGTCTGGGGGTGCACCATCGGGCGTATCTAATTTTACCGCACAAAATCCAATTGTCATGGGCAGCACAGATCTCGCCGGTGGTAGTTATTCAACATCGACATTTACGGGAAAAATTTACGGTGCAACCGGGTTGGTTCCATGTCGTCGCAATGCAGACTTGGCGGTTGGGCTGTGTAATAAATCCACCGGTGCGTTCTTTGGTAATTCTGCTGGGACAGGAACGATTACCGCCGGACCAAATAAGTAATAATGAAAAAAACACCGCGTTGGCGGTGTGAGATACCAGGTGTTCGTCCCCTTCTTTATGACTACGAGTAGATTTTGCAAAGCAAAATCGTCAGGAGTGCCGCACAGGGCGACAAGCCCGAGCGAAA
>AUXO017226579.1_pt1 | contig 21103 bp, 40 predicted proteins | sample 768731 | NCBI WGS metagenome assembly AUXO01 (sample SAMN02715735, study PRJNA202380) | gut metagenome | biome: sheep rumen | host: Ovis aries | place: New Zealand: Palmerston North
GGTGTTTTTCCAAGACCTCCTCGACCATGAAAACAAACTACCAGTCCATCAACACTCTTTTGCACTCTGGAAATAGGAGGATTGAGAATATCATCTAATGAAAATTTACCCATAATTGAATTCCTTTCTTATTACGAGGGACATCATGACTTTCACAATGCCCCTCATTAAATTATAATTCGTTTTTCTTTTTTCTATGTTCACAATAAAAACTACATCCACAACAAGGCAAGTTTGTTATCTTACAGATATACTCATTAAAATCCAAGCTGTCTTCCACGCTTCGCTCCACTGGGTCTAGCCTCGGTCTTAGGAGTGTTTGTCTTATTCTTCTCTTCCAGAATCCTATTCTCACGCTCCTGCATAGCCGCCTTAATAACATCCTTATCATAAGGTACTCTATCACCCTCTTCACCTTCATACGGCTCTTCACCACCAGTAATGACAAGTTCATTTACATAGGTCGTTCTAGTTTCGACCTTGGGCTTGCCAAAGGCAACGGGTTTTGTAGTTGTTGTTACGATTCTATTGTTTACAATATCACCGTAAAATTTAGTGGTCTGACCAACTTCATAAATACCATCAATCTGAGATGCAATCTCTTCATCTGCAATCAATTCAACGGGTTCAATTCCATTATAAGTGGGAACAAGAATAACCACCTTTGTTCTACCTGTCTCAGCCCCCTCCTTGTCATATTCGGGGATAATCGATTTAATAAATCCTTCGATATCAAATTCAGCACGAGGCTCACAATCCTCCTTGCTAATTCTATTAAAGAAATTAGCATTGTATGAGACTCTAGTCTCACCAGTTCTACTTCTGAACAGATTAATCGTGCCAGAAACTCTAACTCTGTCTGCTTCGTCCTCGCCATAATCTGCAATAGACTTATATTCGTTCATAACTGTAAGGAGTCCGGGGTAGACTTTGCTTTCCTTATTGTCCTTCGTCATCTGATTGCAATATACATGATACTGCACAAAATTCTTCTCACTCGTCTTAACAGTAACAGTACCTTCAATACGGTTCTGTCCCTTTTCGTTCTTAATCTCAAGCTTCTTGTCCGAAATGATACCTTCTGCAAATGCCTTTGTATCTGCCTGTCTAAGATTTGTTTCCATATTTTTTCTCACTTTCTTTTAATATAATTTATTTTGTTTATTGCTATAATTATTTATCGCCATAGGCAATCTTACTAAACTGGCTTAAAGCTTCGACCATTTCTTCAATTCTAGCTTGCCGCCGTTTAAGAGCTTTCTTATGTCTCTTTTCGCTATACTGACGATTAGCTTCTTTAATCTCTTCCTCTCGCTTCTTCTTTTCCTCAATTAAAGCAAGCCTATCCTCTCTAATCTTGAGAGCTTCTCTAATAGCATTATTAGCATTCTTAGTTCCATCAGAACCATCAGCTTCTAACGCATAAAACCATTTCAAAAGGCAAAGGGCAACGCCAGTTTCCAAATCAAAAGTATCACCCTTCTGACAAATGGCTTTCTGTTTTGTCCCATCCATGAAGTAGATAACTACTCCAATTGAATTTCCTTCCTGCTCAATCACTTTTACATTTTCAATATCGGGGAAATCGCAAAAATGCACGTTAACTGTATCAATCTCAACCTCTGGAACTGTATCTGAACCAAATACCGAGACTCCTGCAATATCACCAAGTTTAATCCATTCTTTTCCTGTCATTCTTTTTCTCCTGTTTGCAATTTGTTTTTGTTTACTTTTTGTGATTAATATTTTATTGTTACACGTACCCTCGGTGGAATTCGAATCCACACTGTGCGGATTTTAAGTCCGCTCTCTCTTCCCGTTGGAGTACGAGGGCATATAATAACAAGCTGTTCCTCTATTCCACTAGGACTGCACGTTTTACATTCACCACTTTATTTCTCGCTTTTGTATCAACAAGACTGAGATAATCATTATGTTGGTAGTTCCGTCCCACTTGTTATTATCAAATTTTAAATATGCGTTTTGGTGTACGAGCCTAGGTACTGCCCCTATATTTTTGTATTACCTACTAGGAAAGCATTGACTAGTTACTTTCTTTTCAGACAGTTAAAAACTGTTTCGTCTAATACCGAACTCGTCATATTAATTACAGGCTGAGACTTTGACCTTGTTTATATACCATTTACTTACGTTGGAATAAGTCAGTCACACAGACGATTAATCTGTAGGTATATATCCGACACCAGTCAGTTACTGGCAAAACTCCTGCTTATAACCTTCATAAATTTCCTTTCGGCACATTCTTCCTTGCGAGATTCACAGCTTGCGGGCTGTTAGAGTTGCACTTACTCGTACTTTTTCATGATTCACCTTGCGAGTTCCTCATGTCACCATATTACAGGTGAATAAGTCGGTTTTCAGTTATAAGCCGTATGCGCTTTTGCTTTCTTCAATATTTTGTAGGCTGTCTTTCCAAATAAGACCCTAAAAAGAATGGCGTTATTAGATTACGGGGCATACGTTTGAGCATTCGTACCTTTTGAGTACGACCCACTCACCGCAACCTTTTATACCTTGCGGGTACAATTTACAGTACATACCTACTTTTCAGTTTAAGATATGTTTCTGTAATCAATTAAGCACTCCTACTTGCGATAGTTGCACCTAAAAGCAATTGACAACTCCACGCATTTCTGCGGTTATTTTATAGGACCACACCCCTATTTCTGTGACCCCTATCCTACCATGCCTTACACCGATTGGCTCTCAAGTTTAGGCAGGACATATGCCAATTGATTTTCCATCAAACTCATAACTCCCCATAAAATGGTTATGTTATAAGTCGCAATGAACTCTACCATATTCACTGCTTTATCCGTGTTGCCACGTTTATCTTAAGGATGTGAAATCCACCCTGTAACAGCCCCTGTAGGAGTCGGACCTACGCACACAGAGTCAAAGTCTGTTGCCCTACCGTTAGGCTAAGGGGCTATATCGTGCTGTTTTTATTACCTATATTAGGAGGCACAGCACTAAGCCTTTCAATGTGGCTCTCTGTTCTCTCTTATACTAGCACACACATCTTATATTGTCAAGCGTGTTTAATTTATTTTTTTTAGCGGTTTTGTGATTAGATAGCTCCAATCACAAATTCGGTCTTTGAGTCATCTGGATTACAAATAGCAATGTAATCATTATCAATAATATTAATATTCTTTTCTCTCAAATCAATTTCAATAGTAGATGCCAAAGACTGGATGGATATATGCAATGGATTTTCTACAATATCGAAATCCGCAATGTCAACAATATGACTAAAATAACAGATACCTCTCACAGTACCGACAATCATCAGTTTTTTTCTTTGCTCAATTGCCTTCTCAATATAATTCCATATCATTTCGATTTTATCCATATCCATTATAGTCTCCTTTACCTAGAATATCGAACGCATGTTCTGTCAGTAGTTACTATAGCACTCATATAACTTCATTGTCAATGCAGTTTCTAATTTGTTTAAATATCTTATTATTGTTTATGCTTAATTTATATCTTATTAATATATGGAAGGTTGGCTTACGCCAACACATCCTCATATTTCTGCCAAAAGACAGTTTTAATACGATAAATATTTTTGTTATATTGTTTTTCTACTTCATTTATCAGTTCTTTATTAAATATAACTTCTTTAGGCGTAAGACCAAGCCGTTCAGCCTTATCCTTAATCATGGTAAGTACACCAGACATTACCAAATCATTGGCATTTAGCCATTGAATAACACCTAGATAATCAAACATTCTTGTTATACGCATAGTCATTCTTACACGTTTATGTTCGTAATCTTCGTACTCTGCGTTATTCAGACTTTTAATTATTAGGTCTTCTGGTTTAAGAGTATACTGTCTTACTCGTTCAGAAGAAATAGAAGTGTATTCTAATTCAGCATTTGCGTCTTTTGCTACTTGAATTAAATGAGGAGTAACTTTAATATTTCTTGTTAAAGCATGATAAATATTAAGTTCTTCATCAAAATCACTTATTTTAGCATTTACAATTTCACTAAATCCTTTTCCTCTAATTCCTTCATAAAGGCAAAGAAGAATAAAAGTATCCGCTATATTAGGAAGTTTACTTCCCCATTCCAGAATTATTTCTCTTGGAACTAATTTCATTTGAACGATTAATACATTAACAGCTTCTTGCAAGTTTTGTCTGGTAATCTCTATAAAATGATTCTGATTATCTCTAACCATATTCTTTTGGAGACACCAGTCAGTATATAAATTAAGAGTAGATTTAAATACAACAACAGAATCTAGACTAGGAAAACTGACGGCTTTCAATAGATTCAAAATCTCTGCCGCATTAAAATCACACAAATCTTTATTTAATTCTGTTTCAAATGGCTCTGTTTTTAAAAAACAATTCTTTAAAAAATATGGAGATACAATAGTTTCTGCCATTTTATCTTCAATATACATTTTTTTACGTTCTTCATTGAACATACAATCAACACCTCCTTCCTTTTTTTATCTGCTTATGTCTCTGCCCACAATTGGTCTAAAGCATTAATCAGTGCTTTCTTTAACTTTAATTTGGCACTGGTCTGATATAGTTTTGTGTCCAGTTCTTTTGCTTTATTAATAGTTGCTATAACTTTATCTGCCTCAGCAGAAGATACATTGTACTGGTCTGTCATTTTTGTAAGACAGTAAACCAAGGAAACAATTTCTTTATTAGAGAAGTATCCTTTATCCAGTAAGTCATTGTAATGTTCTGTGATATAATTAAGCTTTTCTTTTATTTCCTTTTCTACTGCGACCACTTTCTTCATAGAATTGTCTTTATCTTGGCAATAGAAATTGTTGATAGCCATAGCCATTGTAGGGAAATCAATCGCTCCCTGTGTACGGCTAATCTTACCACGTAAATTGAACAGCACATCTTCATTCAGTCTTTCGGTAATAATATTACCAACAGCATTCATATCCATCGACTGCGAATCTACTTTACGCATCTTGGTCTTTTGGTCTTCTTGGAAGATAAAATTTTTTATCTTAGTATCGGAGAAGCTAATGAGTCTGAGTTCAAGAGGATAATTAAAATCTGGATTATCATTTTTCTCTTGACAAAGAGCAACGTATCTATGATATCCATCAGAAATATCAAAATGGTCTAATGAATTAATAACTAAAATTTGTTTATCTTTATCGTAATAATAATCAGAAGTTTCTGGAATGTTTAAAGTAATTGTGTTAGGAATAAAATTACCATTATGAAAAGATTTTTTGATTTGCTCTACTGCACTTGTGTTAAGCGCAATTTTAAAGAAAGATTTTTCTCCACGGACGATTCTTTGCATTGTCCTCTGAGCATTTGCATTATAATTAATCAGTTGAGCACTTCTTAATTTCATCAAAAACTCAACATCAGTCGCACCAATCCACTGGTCATTAGTGACTTGTACGCATTTTATCTCAATAGGAAATTCAAATTTTTCTACATAATATTTTGCTTTGGAGTATTCTTCAATTTCCTGCGGAGTATAATAAAGACTGGTTTTATGCTTTCCATAAGCAATATCTAAATGATAAATAAATAAGAATAAAAGAAATTCAGATTCATTTTCAAGAACAGCTCTGCCCGTAATCAAATCCATTATCTTTCCCACAGGCACATCATAGTTATCATGCATACCGTTGATAATAGCTTGCTTCTTTTCTTCGTTAAAAAAGATATCCCCTCTTTTACCATTTAGATATCTTGCTAATTCAGCTTTTTCTTTTAACATAATATAATCCTTTCTAGAGGCATACTCCTCTTAATATAATTTATCTTAGCATCTAAAACGTTCAAATTCAATCATTCTTTTCGTAAAAAGCATTTAATTTTTACCTCATTGTTCTTCCTACATCCATTTTATTTTTTTCTATATGGTTCTATTAAAGGCATCCATGCCACCACTTCTGGTCCCCAATGATAATCACCATTTTCATAATACCATGCTTTATGGTCGGTCATTGCCATGATAGTCACATCTTCATCACACGTAACAAGAACCCACTCATCTGCTTCTGGTAACTTTTCACTTGTTAGAATCCATTCTTGTGCGGATGGCAATTCGTGAATAATCTGCATACAATCCACATACGCCTCATCAGTTACTTGTATATCATGGTCGAGTTCACCACTCCCATCTGGAGTGGTCAATGATGGCATTTCTTTTGCAAGTGTATTAATTGCCATTTGTCTATCAATCAAATCCATTTTGTGTACCTCCTTCTTTAAATCTCTCACGAAATTTTTTCCACATCTTTTTTTCTTCTTCTCTTGTTTCTGGAATTACATAATAATATTCATAATGATTTTTTTCTTTCCATCTTCCAACAACCATCATCCATGTACCATCTGGAAGGTCAATTGTCATAGGAACTTCCTCTCCATGCTTTTCTAAATATTTACAAATGTAATTATCTAATTCTTTATATCCCCAATTACTTTGTCCATTTACGTTACCCAAATTACGCATCTGTTTTGTCATCTCTTTAAGAAGCATTATTCTTTTTCTCCTATAATTTCATTCCGTTCAACGTTGTTATCTACGATATCGTCAAACCATCTATCTTCCATTCTTAACTTAAACATAGCAAGTTTTCCAACATTCAGTCCTTCCAGACTAAAAGCTAAGAAATGCAAATCATCAGAATATCTGTTCTTTTCAACTAAACCATATGCTTCATTCATTTCTTTTCCTGTAAAATCAATCCACTCTTTAGGAGTGCCGATTCCACTGTCATTAAGCAATTCAGTATATCCTTCTTTCCATTCATTCAAATCACCACCACATCCTGTAATTGTATACCATGACTCATTGTAGGCTCTATCAAACTTATTTACTTCTTTCTTTTCAGCGCTCATTTCTTTAATTTCCTCCAGTTCGTAATCTCTGATTTCCTTTTCTGTTAATTCCCTATTATACACAATAATATCATAGTATTTACCAGTAATATCATCTTCTCTATGGTCGAAGCCATTCATAGGCTGACACATAGGAGCAAAGCCTCGATGCTTCATCCCATATTTATTCATCATACCCATCTGAACTCCTCCCCGTACTTCTCAAGATGCCGCTTGCAGTATTCCGCTAAGAACTCCTCATCGGAGCAAGGGGCAATGTCTTTTGCTACATCCTCGCGAATGTCATCATCCATGAAATTGACAGCAACCTCAAAATCCTTCATATCTATCCTCACTTTCTATTCTGCCATTCTTCAATTCTGTATACTAATGTCATAGCGGATGCGGCTTTTCTATGATATCCAAGTTCATCCAATTCATAAGACAATCTGGCAAGACTCTCCTTTGCTTTATTTGCTTCATTCGTTATTAATCTTCTATAAGCTTCTTCATTCTTTTTATTTGTCATATTGTACTTCCTTTCTAAAAGTATATCATTTAATTGTTTTACATTAAACTTTCCATAATATTCGCGGCTTTCTTTTTATTTTCATTCGTATTACCTCTGATATACAACTCTGTCGTAGAAGCAGAGTTATGATTCATACAGGATTTTACGAACATAATATCATGGGTCTTATTATAAAGCTGAGTCCCATATGTAGCTCTAAGCTTATGAGGGGTAATATTTTTATCAATCCCTTCAGCATATTTTTTAATGAGATTTGCAATAGCAGAACTGCTCAATCTATCATGTCTCACAGACAGGAATAAAGCATTTTTATTATCTTTATTAGGAGCATATACCTTTTGGCGAATGTCCAAATATTCTTTTAATGCTTTATAGAGAACATCGTTCATATCATAAACAATAACCTTATCGCCTTTATCCGTTACAGTAATTGTTCTGTTTCCCATATCTATCGAATCAACATCCAGTTTAAACAACGCTGATTTACGCATTCCTGTGTTAAGGAAAACCATAACAATTGCCATATCTCTAATTTTATCTCGTTCCTGCCTTGTCTTTGTCTTACTACTTCCAACGCCAGATAAAACATTGTTGAGATAGATTTTAATTTCATCTTCCTCTAAAAATCCTCTCTCTCTCTTTTCTTTTGTTTTCTGACTTTCTCTCTTTTTAGGCTTTGGGATACTTGTCATGTAATCCTTGTTAGATTTACCAGAGATAAAAAGGTAGGTGGATAATTTTTTAAGAGCGGCATAAGTAACGATTTGTGCGGAACTTGTCAAGTCTCTAATAGAAGCCATATATCCAGTATAATCATCAAAGTCAATCTCGCTTGCTTCTGTCTTCCCAATATGATGAAGAAATTGTGCGACTTTAATAAGATAAGTATAAACCGTAACTTGACTCATGGCACTAATATAATTGTAGTATCCTTTTAAAAACTTGGACTCAGAATTAGTATTGAGAACATTCAAAATCTTTCCTTCATATATATTATTATATTCAGAAATCCCATTATTAATCGTCATATTTTGCCCCCTACATAATTTTATTTTTTAATCCAATATCCATAGACGCATCTGTCACCATTTCTAGTACAATCATAGGTGTCATATAAAACGCCATCTTTTACACAAGCGTAATGTTTAGAAAGACTTACAACAAGCGTTCCTTTCGGTAGTTCATCTTCTTTCATATGCATTGTGCATCCAGTTCCAATCTTCATAACAGGAACCCATGTCAACCCATACTGTTTTGCAAGTTTCATCGCAGTATTTTTGTAAACCCCTGTTCTAGCATTACTAATACCTCTTTTACGTTTGCCTCTTCTTTCTTTTTTAGCAAGTGCATTAATATCATCATACACTTCCTTATAAGGTTTGCCTGTGGCAATTGCGAATGCTCTACAACAACAATCACCAGTAGTTCCTTTATATCCTGCGTCTGCTCTTCCACCATCATTGTAAATAACCTTCATTAACTACCTCCTTGTTTTTATTTAATTTGTTTTCTTTAATTATACTTTAGCATACGTTGTATCGAATGTCAAGCATTATTTTTATCTATCTCTCCAAATCTCTTCACCAGATTCTTTCCCAATTCTTTTAAAAACATCTATAATATGATACTTATCTTTCTTATACCACTGTCTAAAAATTTCAATAGCCTCATCTGTAGTTCTGGCTTCAATATATTCAAAACCAGTATCCTCATAATTATCGGTAACCCAATCAATTCTGTAAATGAATGTTTTATATAATTTCATTTGTATTTCTCCTTTGTTTATAATATATATTTCTTTATCCGACAACTATAATTTACCATACGTTATATCAAATGTCAATATAAATTTTCCTATAATTTTTTTATATTTTTAAAAACCATTCTTATAATCAATTATAAAAGTTATTTTTAAAAATAAATCATTATTATAAATAATAACATGCCAGTATATTTACATACTGGCATGTTATTATTTATTCACTATGTTCCTTAATATAATCCATGATTACTTGTCTAAAAAAAGTATTTTTACTTAAATTATGTTCTGCACAAAATTTATCTACCGCTTCAATTTCTTCAATTTTAAATTTGACAGATTGGTATTTAAAATGCACAGCATCATACTTCTTTCTTGCTCTTACATTATACTCAGCTTGATTAATTTCCTTCAAAGTTCTTGCCATATAGTTATCTCCTTTATTTTTTTTGTCCCCCATAATTTGGTAGTGATTGAATCCATTTTAGCAATTCAACCAACTTCTGTTCTTTTATAGCTTCTGCTTCTTCTTGAGTATAACGTTTGTTTTTGTTTTTGTAAATCGAACATCGAATAGCATGGTACTTATCACACACTATCCCTTCTGGAAGAGGCGTATCATAATTCGGAGGGATACGGAAAGTTATATAAATATGTATCCCTACATCGGAGTCATAATGTCCTTCACAACAAGCAGAAGTGTAATATCCCTTTTCATTAAGCAATCTAATATGTTCTTGAATTCCTTCGTCAATTTGAATTAACGACCAAGGAATAAATTCACATGTGCATTCTGGAAGTTGCCTCCAACACAGAGGACACACATAATTTTTATAAAAACTCATTTTTCTTGTGTTTTCACAGCCTTTCATTCATATTATCTCCTTTCTTAAGTATACTGATTATATTTTGTTTCATTATACACCGAATAAAGAAAAGCATCATACAGAATAATTGGGTCTAATCCATTATCCATATATCCTTTAAGACATATATCAAAATAATTCTCATAAGGGGGGCATACGCCTTTACACTTATTATTCATTACATAAACGACTGCCGTAATTTCTTCCCCTTCATTAGTAATCACATTTACATTCTTTCGAATATAATATTTAGGGTACCCTTCGTACATATCAAGGTTCTTCCAGTCTTTTTCATCGATATCCCAGATAACTACAGGAACTTCATCCCCCTTGCTCTCAATAATATCAAGATGAATATTAAAAAGTAGATACCAATCTTTAAGAATTCCTGTTCCAATTCTTTTAGAATGAGGGCAACGATGCTTCATTTGTTCTAGATTCATATTACTTCCATATGCAATATAATACATAATTATCACCCCTTATCTTATTTATTACTAGTTGACTTATTTTTTATCATTTCACTATATTCTTTTTCTGCCCGTTCCAATTCTGGTAAACGGTGTTTATAATTTTTATTTTCACACATTTTTCTAAGAGCGGCTACTTCACAATATTTCTTATATTCTTCAGACTGCTTATATTCTCTTTCTTTTATAATTTTATCAAGCCAAGGTTTATATTTTGCTTCGACCTCTCTTTTTCGTTGCTCCTTAATACCTCTTCGAATAATTAGTACACATACAATATACATAAACAGTAAATACGCTCTCATGGCTAACCTCCTTCCTACAGAATATTTCTTTTCCTAGCATTAATGTAACATACGTTGTATCGAATGTCAAGACGCTCTATCGTATTTAATCATCTCATCTTTGTGAATCATAATATTATATGGGATTTTAATTACGGTAACCAAATGTCTCCCACTAAACATATAAACACAATCACCATACACCCTCATATTGTTTCCTTTTCTTTGACTTAAATATAAATCAGTCATAAATTGATGTAGTGCTCCAGTTGTTTCACAATGAGGAATACCTTCCTTATAAGCTCTTCTGGCAATCTTAGTTATATTTCCACCAGAGCCAACCCTCTGGGTGATTCTTTTTCTTGAATGTCTTGTCAGTACAGGATTCCTGTTCATACTTATCATCCTCCGTAATTAATAATCTTTCAAAATATTTTTTTGATACTTATCGAGATTCTCGTTTTCTTCCATACTGGTTAACAAAGCTAAAGAAACATTTGCCTTCCTAGCAATATCAAAGTCATCATAAATCAAATAATCTAAATACAAATCATGAAGACAATATGCAATATACTCTTCAGAATATCCATCATTTCGCATTGTTTCGATTTTAGGTAAATAATAATTTGCCTCTGTTTCAATGCAATATGCTAAATCTTCATCGTCCATTTCACAATATGCATGTTCATTGGTTATTCTAAAATATTTTCCATTGTTCTCAATAAAACTGCCCATAATATTCCTCCTTTAAGCATTTCCTTCTTCAACAAGCTTGTCATCTGGTGTGGGTTCATAAGGCTGATACCTTCTAAACTTATTAATAAAGTTCACTTTGTCCTTATTCCACGATTTATCTGCGTTCCAGACTTCCACACAATCCCACCAGATTGCTCTAACAATAGCATGTCCTTCATTAAGTCCAGTAGACATCCAATACTTCACACAAGCGCGAAAATAAGCTTCAATTTCGTTCATTTCTTTTCCTCCTATTTAATCAATTACCATACAAGCAAAGGCTTCTGAGCATGGTCTACGACCTCTTTTTGTGTGTAAACAAAAAAGTGAATGATTTCATTATTTACTTCCTTTACGAAATCTTCATAAGATTCTTTTTCATTTATATTAATGCAGAACCCATCATACATATCATATGGAGCACCATCTTCTGTTGTAGCATACCCATTATCAATTCCGTATACATAACAATCAACAGTAAAAAAGTCTTCGTTATCTATTTGCACAAAATCAAAGCAAGTCTCTCCGACTCTTACATTTCCAAGACAATCATCAGCCCGTTCATGATTCCGCATCCAAGAATCATATCTTTTCTTTGTAAGTCCATCCCAATTGATATTAAATGTATTATCCATTTCTCTTTCTCCTTATTTAAGAAATATGTGATTTAATATAATCGTCAACAATGTCTGCCAACTGGTCATATTCGGATAATGTCCAATCATGACAATGAATAAATCTATCAATCATTTTTTCCACATCTTTTTGAGGAATAATATTAGGGTCGATATTTCTATCCTCTAACAAACAACAAATGTCTTCTTCAATATAAGAACGTTTTACTTCAACATAGATTTCTCTCTTCTGTTCATCTGTTAATTTAATAGTAGTAGTCATTTTATTTACCTCCCTAACAGTGGTTCTTAATTTCTTTAGTTATAATATAGCATACGTTATAACTAATGTCAATGCTTTTTTTATAATAAAATATTAAAACATTTTATGTCTACAAGTATACATAATTCTCGTAATTTCCGTTTCTGTAACAGCTTTTTTAATTTTTGTTCCATAATCAGGCATTACACTTTTATAGCCTAAATCTCTACAAATTAAAATAGCATTTTTTTTATTCTTATATAGTGGGTCATTATTATTCAATTCAATTCCATTTACTTTAACAATCATATAATCATACCTTCTGTTCATTACAATAATCTTCAATTGCTTTTCTGTTCTCTGGAGTATCAACCCATCCAAACCATCTTCTGGAAATACCATCAATAATAAAAGGGTTAGGTAATTCATCTACAGGAATTATTTTACAATACCCAATTCTTTCTGCTTCTTTTGAAGCGGCATCATCATCGTAATCTTGGTCTAGATAGCAATCTGTAATTGCTTCTACTTCATAAAGTCCAAGACCATCAAAATCAAAAATTTCAAAACCCCTTTCAGCCTGTTCTCTTGTCCACCCTTCTTCCATTGCATAAGCGATTCCCTTTTCTGTAGGATAATTGTAACTCATATTATTTACCTCCCTTTAATTTCAATAAAAATCAACTTTAATATTTAGATACTTAAAGAATGATTTCACTTGGTCTTTAAGCTCTTCAATAGGGTAACAGCCACTCCAATCATCAGTTGTATCAATATAGTAAATATTATTAGGAATCAATTCTGTTGGAAAATCAAAATTATAAGCATTTTTTATAGCCACACATGCCTCTTCTGTTGTCGGCATAATATAATAATAGTCATGACCATCCCAATTTTCATCATAGAAAAAAGGAAGACAATTGGTTAAAAAATCGTATACAACAATATCATTCCTTTTAAGAACCAATTCCTTTTCATGTTTATAACATGCCTCCTTTTTATCAAAAATAACTCCATCAAAAGCCTCATACTTAGTCTCCGTTTCTGTTATCGTTGTTACAATTTCTTTTTTAATAATTTTCATCTTTAAACCTCCTTAGCAATTAATTTTTTAATCATTTAATAAGGTGCTGTAATAATTACATTTCCTTTGTTGTAATAATTAATAATTGGAGTGATACTCAACCCCCATAAATATTTTTCACTTTCATTGTCAGTTCTTTCATCAATATCATCATATATCTGTTTCAATTCTTTTAATGCCTCATCATATGTTTCTGCAACAATAAGACCACAATCGCCTCCTTCCATTTCATAAACCCAAACATCGTTTCCTTTAATACAATCTATAGTGCTCTTCATTTTTCTATTTCCTTTCTTAAAGATAAGTTTTAGGTAAACACAACATATAACCAGTTCCCAGAATGATTAAGCTGATTAATTTTGCATCTTCTGACGCATTGAATTTGCCAATAGTCCAAAGCAATATCATAAAAATTAACCATTGTACTAAAGTTAAAAGTGTTTTCATTTTACTTCTCCCCTTTAATAATATCTATCGTCATCATCATCGTCATAATAATAATCGATAGTTCCAATCTGCCTTCCCAGAGTAATCACTACAACCTTTTCCCTTTCATCATCTGCAATATAATTATTGTCCCAATCATTAAACGGGTATTTATTAATGTCTTCAATATTATAAGCAAAATCGCTTCCATATCTCTGCTGTTCTCCAACAACAACTTCCCTGTTTCCATCAAACTGTTTTAGATAATTAATGATTTCCCTTACTGTCATAGTTATTCTCCTTTTCATTTATTTTTTTCTTCTATTAGTTATTGGTTTCATGGAAGCGCACCTTTTCAGATGCGCAACCATCAGACCAATAAGCTTATGCAACTGCGGCACAAAGCTGTTTTGCCTTGTCCATGAAAGGATTACCATCTACGATGGACATGAATCTGTTTTCCTTCCATGTCTTGGACTTCCTAGCAGGTTCAGAGTGGTCAACATAATCACTCACTGCCATGAGGAATCTGTATGCAGACTTCTCAATAGGCTCAAGGTCAGGGGCATTGTACCGAATCCACATCTCTTCCCTTGCAAGTTCAAGATTTCTCTTCTTTCTTGCAGTCTCAAATTCATTGATAGGCAGAAGTGTATCAATGAATTCTCTTACCTTGTCATCTGTCAGCTTCTGAAGCTTCAGCTCTCCAAACTCCTCCTCAAGTGCTTCAAGATAAGCATTTGCGTTCTGAAGGGTATGCTTTGCTTCTGCAAGCTTTGCCTCAATGTTTCCCTTATGACATGTAGCCCACTGTCTATCTGCTTTACTGAGGGCAAAATTCAGAGTATTCTGGCAAACCACTCTAATGGGGGTGATTGCCACTCTGATGGCTCCCTTGCCGTCATGAGAATTAGTGAAGACCAGATAAGGGTCAATCTTCTCATCTGTCATCATTCTCCCTTCCAGTCTAGCCAGAAGCCATACACGCTTACCACTTGCAAGGCTTCCTGCTGTTTCATAAGTGACTCCCTCACCCAGAAGAGAATCGGTGAAGTCAAAAGCTTCTGCGTTCTGACAGATTCTGTAACGGTCAGTTACCATACCAAGAAACTGCCCATCCGTTTCTCTTTTGTTAGCTCTAAAGCCGGGAATGACAATTCCAGATTCTGTCTTAACACCTTCCTGTACAACGTTCCAGTCAAGTCCCGCAAGCTTAATAGCGGTTTTACTGTCGGGTGCAGTCTCCACAGAAGTACCAAGCCCGTGCCAAGGGGTTTCTCTTCCAACATAAAACATAGTTTCAACATTAGCAGACATATTCTTTTCCTCCTTTAATAATAATTTGTTTTATTTATTGTTATATTTTTGTTTCTCTGTCTTTCGACATCTTTATCTTACTATACGTTATAACCAATGTCAATAGTTTTTTATAATTTATTTTTCTTATGCACAAAGCTGTTTAACTTCATCAGCGGTCAGCACCTTAATAACCTTAATCTTATCGCAGATAATCCACGGCTCATTCTGCTTCCACGATGTACGGAAATGATAATAACCATTCTTTGGAAGTTTATCCAATTCTGCTTTCAGTGCAATTACCCTCCCTTCTTTATTAGTTCCATTTCGCTTTGCTTCATCGTCATAACAAACAGTGGCATCATATTCTACCAGACACCAAACACAACCTTCTTGATTAGTAATCTGAGGGGCTTCTGGTTTACTTCCTGCGATATGAAAGCCGGGGCGATAATGCAGACGCATTTTCCCTTTAACTTTTCCATTCTCATCTCTAGGTGCGTCATCATGTGCATATACCCATTCATTCATGGGAATTGTTTCCTTGGAAAGAACGTAAAGAGGATGAAGATTTCCGTTCTTATCCCGTTTAAACAATTTATATCCGTGTTTAACTTTCATAATCTATTCTCCTTTATGTTTAAGAAAAGTTAACCGTTATATTCATACGATTGAAGAAATCTTTTATCTGTTGCTTTAATTCATCTATTGGATAAACGTCTACCCAATCTCCTGCGTCTTCAATACAATAAATCTTATTAGGAAACATATTAGTTTCAAACAAATTTCCGATTTCTCTTGCCGCTGTTTCCGTTTTCGGCATGATATAATGGTATGAATAATCACGATAATTTTCATCATAAAAGAATGGAACACAATCGGTTAATGTATCAAAAACCACAATATCATCTCGGTAGTAAATCATTTTCTCTTCATAAAATTTACATTCTTCTTTACTGGTAAACTCCGTTCCGTCAGAAGCAACATAATAAATAACTTTCTTTTCAATTGTCTTGGTTTCTGTAACGGTTTTGATAATTTCTTTCATACTTTTATGATTTATCTCCTTTCTATTCTTAAAAATAAAATGGTGATACATATAACCAATTATAAGTATCAATGATATCAATCACTTCTTCATCTGCTTCTCTTCTGGTTTCTGCTGTCGCATAGAAATTATCATCAACATTGATTTCATAACGACCATAACCATAATCAATACTAATATTATGAGATTCGCCTGTTTTTTCGAAAACTCTTTGCGTTGTGATATTCGTCATAAAACTCATATAATTTATCTCCCTTTATTTATAATTTACTTTCACAATTATGTCATCATAAATCATGGAAGTATGATTATTATGCATAATACAAATAATTTCTTTTCCTTCGTATGGGGGGATATCATTTTCTTCAACTGTATACGACCATAAATTTCCGTTATTGTCCACCGCTGTAACAGTATGAGTAATTGCATTTACTTCTGTTACCACCATTTTTGACTGATAATAAGTTTCAATATTGCCTACTATTACAGAGGAAAATAGAAATCCGCAACAAAGAAATATAGAACAAAGTTTTGCTTTCATTTTATCTCCCTTCTTTAATTTTCCTCTTTTCTTTGTCTTCCCTTGTCTTTCGACTCTTTTATCTTAGCATACGTTATAACCTTTGTCAACAGCTTTTTTAATTTATTTTTTTAATCCTCTTCATATCTGGCAATCAGAATAAAATCACCACAATCTAGACCATCTTCTGTATCAATTGCGTTGTCGGCTTCTGTATATGCTTTAGAGAATTCTCTGTCTAAAGCATCATAGTCAATGTTTCCGTTATCGTCCGTAAACGTATAATCATCGATTTTATTGTTTGCGTACTCAATAAGCAATGCCATAAGCATAGGAGCAGAAATTTCTGTTTCATGTTTTGGTACTCTAACGTTCTGTTTATAAATCTTGTAGTAATGATAATAACTCATAATTTATCTCCCTTATATAACTATTATTAGCTGTTCAAAACTACGGCTCCCGTACAGGGTCTCCGTAATTCTGTTTTATTTGCTTTTTAAGCTAGTTATACATTAGCATACGTTATTACTTTTGTCAACATATTTTTTGCTCTTTTAATTTATATTTTTATTTGATTTTAAAAATGAATATCTTTATAATCTGTTTCCGTTTTTAAAAATAAAATTTTCTGTTTTTAAAAATAATTTTTACTACTAATCGTTTTTAAAAATAAAAAAATAATTTTGGTAAAAAAAACAAGATGGAGACAATCTCCATCTTGTTTTATAATTTATTATATTTATTTCGCTTAATTAAACATTATATCCCGACAAGTGCGCATTATTCGTGCGATTTCTCCTTCGCTTTCTGCTTTTTTAATTCTCTTGATACAGTCTGGCATAACAGACATATAATCAAAATCCTTGCAGGCAGCAATTGCGCTCCTTCTATAGGCTAAAATTCCTTCCTCATATGCGACTCGATTATTACTCATGATTTTATCTCCCTTCTGTATGAATAGCATAAATAATTAATTGATGCTCTTACTATAGCATACGTTATTACCTTTGTCAACAATTATTTTTTTATATTATTTTTTATTTTTAAAAACAATATAACTATAAATCATTTTTAAAAATCATTTACTGTATAAAAATCTGTTTTTAAAAATGACCATTCTTTTAAAATAATAAAAGGGAAAGATTTCTCTTTCCCTTTTGCCAAAATTATTCATATAAAAATTTGCTTTTTTCAATTTTCCATAAAGCAGTGCGGATACCTGCGGCTTGTCCTTGAATATAATCGTCAAGTTCGTAACGGTCATCATTTTCAATTTCAAATAATGCCATATTAAGAACAGCTTTTAAAATTTCTACATAGTCTTTTGTCTCGTATTTCATTATATATCCTCCCATGTGGTGATTTATGTTTCGACTCTGTTATATTAGCATACGTTATAATGTATTGTCAATACATATTTGAAAAAAATATTATTTCTTTTGTTAAGTTTTTAAAAATGATTTAATAACGGATAATAGCGTTTTTAAAAATTATTTCTTTTACAGAAAAACGTGTTTTTAAAAATATAAAAATTCACGCCAATTAAAAAAAGGGGACATGCAGTCCCCTCTATAATTTAATGGTCATAACATCCAATTACCTTGCAATTTGCAAGCCTATTAAAACATTTTTTGCATTTGTCGCAAGTAATATTATGGTCCATTTTTCCGTTTTCATCGTAAGCATTACACATTGTCTGCACTTCCAAACCATGAGCGGCATAATCAAAACCGTCCATGTATACAAAAGCTTTTACATTTTCAAGATGTGCAACGCTTTTGTATTCTTCAATTCCGTATTCATGCCATACAGAAACAAGTACTGTAAAATTTTCGGGGACAAAACCGTTAAGCAGATACGGAATAATAATATCATATGCTTTTGTGTAAATGTAAAATTTTACTTTCGGGAATGCTTTTGCAAGCTTGCAAAACATGCCGAATTGCATATTATTTTCAATCTCGCCGGACTGGTCAACTCTAATAATATAAAATGGTTTTCTAGCACGCTTAATCTGATTGTACAAATCAGTATAACATTTTTCAATGTCGTTACGCATTGCAAGTGTATTGCGTGCATGGGATAATTTTACCGTCTTATATCTATAAGATTTACGAACGTAACATTTTCCTTTACATCCCTTGCAATGATTGCCGCAAGTACCTTTTACGATTGTATCCAGTTCGGGAATGTAATATTCATCATCTCCGAAAAGGGTAGACCATGAGTCGATACCATCTCCCATTTTAATATTTTTTCCCCGATTAAATTTTGCTTTAACCATTGCCATTTTAAACACCTCCGTTTAGATTGTTTTGTCTTGCGACACTGTAAGACTAACATACGTTACAACTATTGTCAATGGTTTATTTGAAATTTTTTTATATAATTTTTTCTTGTTTTTAAATATCGTTTTTTTTCATTATTTTTCGTTTTTGAAAACACTATTTTTTTCTGTTTTTAAAAATCATATTTTGAATTCAATATTTGTTTTGTTTTTAAAAATGCTTTTTAAATGATGAAAAATATAAGGGGTTGTTGTCAACCCCTTATATTTTAAAAAAATTCTCTGGCACTATTATTTATTTTATTAAAAAACTTTGTAACAGCTCCTTTTCTTGCTCTTTCGGTTTTATATTCTTTTCGTTTCTCTTCTCCTGTAAGATGATTAATAAAAATCCCTCCGTATTTATAATTCCCTTCTGAATCAAAACCATTATAATATTTAACTGTCGCCGTATTTCTTACTTTATTATTCATGTTATATCCTCCTTTATATGTGGATTAATTTATAATAAAAGACTAGCATACGTTATATCTTTTGTCAACAATAAAATTATTGTGCCGTTTATTCGTTTTTAAAAATGATTTTTCCCTTTTCGTTTTTAAAAAATTTTTTTCAGTTTTTAAAAACGTTTCTTTTATAGAAATTTGATTTTTAAAAACAATAAGAATATAATCGTTTTTAAAAACGTTTTTTTAAACGCAAAAAATAAAGGAGACAGAAGTCTCCTTTATTTTTGATTTATTAAAATTTAATCGTGTATACTTTTCGGAAGTTATTATCATAAGTTACTGTGATGGTACGTGTACCGTTATAATTAGGACAATCTGTAATACTTTTAATGTATGTGCAGTTATGAAGCTTTTTTGCTATCAAATCACACATTAATGCATGATAGAGTTGTTCCTTTGTAACTCCTTCGGGAATTGATTCAATTATCCAGTTGCGCCCAATTTTTTTCTGAAAAACTACTTTTTCCGTGGTCATTTCAATAAAAGAATCATTGCAGATTTCTTCAAAAGTTTTCATTGTATACCCTCCTATATGGTATGTTTAATTTGTTTTCTTAATAATAACATAGGTTATAACGTTTTGCAAGAATTTTTTTATTGTATTTTTTAAATAATTTTTTCTGTATTTAAAAACCATTTTTGTTTTTGAAAATAATTTTTTTATAAAAGTAGATTTTTAAAAATCCATTTAAAATCGTTTTTAAAAATTATTTTTTTTATTTTTAAAAATGATTTTTATTTATATTATTTTGCGTTTTTGAAAATGAGAAAATGAGGCAAAAAATAAAAAGGGGTTTATAACCCCTTTATAATTTATATTGTATTATATCCTGCCTGCATATGTTCATATGCTAATCGATAAACAGTTTCTGTAAAGTTGGGAAATCTTTTTACTTGTCCGGGACGCGCAATTAAACGAGTAATTAATTTTTGTGTTCTTTTATTAAAAATAGTTATAATCCCTGTATCACTTAATAAATGAATTTCTGGTCCGTTTTTATGTCCCTTATCAATTTCAATATAAGAAATAATATGACCAAAACCAATCATTTTAATAATATTTTCTCTGTTCTTTCGGTCATTTAAATAATGGATGCTTGTCATTGTATCGCCCTCCATAACAAGGAATTAATATCTATATGCTAATTATATGCATACGTTGCTACGTTGTCAATAATAATTTTTTTGCGTTTTAAAAAATGGTTTTCCTTATTTAAAAATATAATTTTCCATTTTTAAAAACTTTATTTTTCTTATTTAAAAATATTTTTTTATCAAAAAAAGAATTTGTTTCGCTTGTGGTTGTTCTCATTTGTTATAATTTTTTGTGTTTATAAAAATAAATTTTATTTCTCTTGCGGCAGGTCAATAAAAAATGTCGTCACTATTTAAAAATTACATTTTTAAAAAAAGATTTATTTTGATAACAGATTATATTTTTAAAAATATTTTTTTTGGATAATAAAAGAATCCTTTTTAAAAATAATAAAGATAATATGTTTCTTTTTTGGACTGTTATATATAATTATATAATTTAAATTATTTTCAAAAA
>AUXO017236150.1_pt1 | contig 21097 bp, 31 predicted proteins | sample 768731 | NCBI WGS metagenome assembly AUXO01 (sample SAMN02715735, study PRJNA202380) | gut metagenome | biome: sheep rumen | host: Ovis aries | place: New Zealand: Palmerston North
TGTGAACAAAAGTTAAATACATGAAAAACATGTTAAATCCTTGTGAATTCTTGCAAAGTTCACAAGGATTTTTGTATATTTGCAGTGTCAAACAAAAAATGAGAAGATTATGTACAGGTATTTCAAGTCGTCAAAGAGAAAATATTCACAAGATTGTGTAATCAGATCTATAATGGTTGCCACTGGCTGGAGCTGGGAGAAAGTGTTCAATGCATTAGTTCCTATCTGCCTCAAGCTGATGGATGTGCCAAACGCTGATGTTGTATACAAGAAGTTCTTTGAGAACATGAAGTGGAAGCCATGTGTCATCGAGAAGGTTACAGACAGGTTTGGACAGAAGAGGTATCCAACAGTGAGGCAATTTGCTGAGATGCATCCAGTAGGGACTTACATCTTGTCTGTAGCAGGGCACATGGTATGTGTCAAAGAAGGAGATTGGATTGACCTCTGGGACTGTGAAGGCTGCAAGGTAAGGAAGTACTGGGTAGTCTCTAAGGATCTTGATTGGAAGCACTATGACAAAGCTCTTGTGAAAGTCAAGAAGCATACAAAGAAATAAAGAAAATATAGTTATGGAAAATAAAGAAAGAGAAAGCTTGCCAAAGAGACAACAAGTCATATTCCATGACTCTAAGCAGGCATTGCTTTGGCTTATGTCTAGCAGACAAAGCTACTTGAGTGACAAGTTTGGAAACCAATACTCTATAGACAGAGGAGATCAGGTCAGAGAAGATGACTGGGGCTATGAGGAAGACGGCAGCTACTCTAACTATGACTCTAAGCTTATGTCATTTGAAGAGTTTGTAGAAGCATTTGATGGCGAAGAGCTGGTAGGACAAGCAATACAGGTTTAGCATATAAAACAAATGAGAAATGAGTAAGATATTGAACATGAGACTAGGAGAGAACTTCTGTGAGACTCTAGCTCAAGCAGCAAGAGAGAAGATTCTATATGACTTTGACATTGATGCTGGATGCAAGATCTTTGAAGATGCTCTTGGCTGCAGCAGAGAGCAAGCTTTGCAGATGATTGATGGATCTAAGTATGCACTGTATGTAGCAGATGATGGAGTGAATGTCATGATGTGTGAGAGAGAAGAGCTTCCATCAGGAAAGACTTATGAAGCATTTGATGCTAAGAGCCATACTGACTTGTGGAAAAAGCAGATTGTCAGAGAAGCCAGAGAGATAATAAAGAGTTTCCAGAGAATCTACAACACACTTAGTTCTCCAAACAAGAGAGTCTGGCTGACATTCCCAGTAGATGTGAAAGCCGAAGACATCATAGAAGCTATAGTCAACGAACGGCCTGAAGACTTGAAAGACCATCTCTACAACAAGCTGCTAGACTACATAGGAAGCGAGCATGACAAAGACCTGTCTAAGATTGGCAGACTTGCTTCACACCTGAAGTTTGCTCTGTCTTGGATGGAAGATGCTTCTGCAAAGATCAGGACTATTCAAGACATGAAAGTCAATGGGTTGCTCCACATTGGAGACACTAAGTGCTCTGAATACTTAGAAGATGCTCCTAACTATGTCACTGAAGTGTTTGATGTCTCTAACTCAATCATAATCAGGACAAAGACTTATAGTCCTGAAGAGAGCTTCAACTCATTGCTTGATGAGTACTTTGAAGCTGAGAAGAAGATTCGGACAGAGCTCAAGTACACAATCTGGCCAGCAGACATCACAAAGAAGTATGATGCTGGATGGCTCAGTCCAAAGGGACAGTACTTTGGCCTCAATGGGACAGTAGCAAACATGCTCCACATCCAGCTAGCAGACAAGCTCTATGAGCAAGGATTCATCCCACAGAATGATGAGACCAAAGAACTGCTACAGAAAGACACTTGGCTTGAGGAGAATGGATGGGTTCGTATCCATGACAATGAGATTGGATTCTGGCCTACAGACAACATGAGAGAGCCTACAGACTTGCAGCTCAAGAAACTCATAGAGTATGCTAGAGCTCACTATAGAGGAAACCTCAAAAATACTTCTAATGGAAAGACCATAAAAGCTAGTGTTCTTGAGTCTGCAGAGAAGCTGCAGGTAAGAGAGTTGTTCAATGCTGGAAAATTCTTATACTAAAATTTCTCAATATATGTTCACATACAACTGTCCAAGTCCAGAAGAGGACAATGAGATTATAGTAGTGACTTCTGATAACGACATCCACGTGCTCAAGCATGACAAAGCAAATAGTCTCTGGAGAGACATGAATGCGCTAGTCACTTATTTTGACTTAGATGCTAGATTTGTAGAAGGACAAGTGAAGTGGATCTACAAGAAAGACTTCACAAGGTCTTTGATAGAGCATGCAAGACATCAGATAAAAGAAGAGATATCATGAAGGTTGAGTTTTTCTTGTATCGTAAATTTTCTAGCCTTAGTATTGAAACCACTACTGACATAATGCAGAAGGAAGTGAACAAGTTTATAGAGGACAAAGATGTCATAGACATCAAGTCTTCAATCTCTCCTGCAGAAAATGATGCTCAGTATATAATGGTCATGATCATGTACAATGACAAAAGCTCTACAAAGAAAGAAGCAGAAAAAGGAGAATCACTATGAATATATCAGATAGCAAGGATTCTAAGTGTCAGCTAAGAATCAAGTCATTCTATAAGAAGATCAAAGACAGGGAGGCTTTAGATAATGAAGTGAACAACTTCATCAAAGACAACAAAATTCTAGAAGAAGACATAGTAGAGATACGTACTTTGTGCTCTGCTGAGAGCATTGCTCTTAATGACAGGTCTGCTACAATGCTTGATGTAGGAAAAATCTTCCTCATCTACATATTGATTTTCAAAGAAAGACATCTTGGCATATAAGAGAAGTATATTTAACAATTATTAAACTTTGTTAACATCTGGCTATATAGCATTAAAGTCAAATGTTAACAATTTTTAATAATTCTAATGTGTGAATACAATTTTCTTGGAGTCTTTGAAGACAAGCTAGATGATGTGTTGATGGAGTTTTGCAGATACAAGTCCGGGATTACAGACACAGAAGCAAAGGTTCCAATGTTTGAGAAGATCAAGAAGATAGAAGACTACTTGAACAACCAGCTTGCAGACAAGCTAGTCTGGGCTAAGATATACACTGACTACAAAGGATTTGAAGAATTTGGTCTCTACAAGTCATTGCCTCAAGCATTTGGCAAGCTCAATGAAGAATACTTGTACAATGTCCTCAAGAAGAGGATCAAAGATGATATAGTCCCATTCCCAAATGGAGAGATGAATTTCCCAGACATCACTATTGACAATATGCCTATGGACTTCAAAGCAGTGAAATGCGAGCTTACAGACAAGTCTATAAGGATTAAGTACAACAATGCTATAGACAGTGTGTATGAAGTAGCAAAGAGGCTTCAGGCTTATTTCTATGAGGGAATTGATTGTGACTTGACCGACTCATTCTTGATATTCACGTTCTATGACGAGTACGAGGATCCAGGTAAAGTCAGATTCTTGCACTTCAAGATCATGCCTACTCTGTATTGCATACAACTCACTAAAGACAACAGGTTTGCTGTGAAGAGTCCTGGTGAAGCTGATGCAGATGGGCATCACTACAAGATCAAGAACTCTAATGTATGTGTCAAGATCCCTACGGTAGACAGACTCAGTGAAGACTCTTTGACATTGCCAACAATAGAAGAGAAGCTTCTCATGATCAGAGAAGCAGTAAGCAAAGAGCTGCATGAAGAAGCACTAGAAGAAGCAAGACAGAAAAAGATTGCAGACATAGAAGCTTTTGGATATCCTGGACAATAGCAATAAATACCAAGCTATGACAATGACAGACAACATGCAACACTTGAATGAAGGTGGAAATGCTATCAGGGGAGCACAGCCTATCAGGGGAGATCTAGCACTTGGAGTTGCTAATGAGCTGATAGGAATCTTACAGCAGAAGTGGCCAAGCAACCACTATGCTCCTCTTGGATCTACTGGCAAGAAAGGCAAAGACCAATGGTCTGGAGACATCGACATAGCAACAGACATCCCAATTGAGCAAGCTCAAGACATAGAAGACTTCTTGAAGAACAACCAGACAATTGCTAGTAGAGGAGGTCTAGAAGCCAACTTCATGAAAGGGCTTAAGATTCTCTCAGTTGGATATCCTTGGGCTTCTAGAGGCAAAGGAGATAGCTCTCATGGGATTGTACAGTGTGACCTGATGTTTGTTCCTGATGTAGCAAGAGCTCAATACTTCTACTATTCTCCTGACTTCACTAAAGGACAAAGCAAGTTCAAAGGATCAGTAAGGAACATCTTCATGATAGCTATCTTGAAGAACATGCCTGTAGAAGGTCATGAGAACACAACTTTCCAAAATGGACATACTAAAGACTTGTGGAAGTACACTATCAAGCCGCAAGAAGGAATTGTAGGATTACACCAGTCTTATGAAGGGAAGAAAGGACAAGAGCTCAAGAGCAAGCATACTATCAAAGAAGACACATATGTTGTAGAGCAAGATCCTACAAAGTTCACAAAGTTCATATTAGGACCAAATGGGACAGAAGATGATATGTCTTCTTTTGAGAAGCTATGGCAATTCTTCAACAGTGACAAGTTCTATTCATGGGACCAATCAAGAAAAGACAAGACTGTCAAAGAGTTTGTTGAAGACCTGCAGAATGAGAACACTAAGAATCAAGGTCTTGTTGACAGTGTGATAGAGTGGATAAGGAAGAACTCTAGAGCAGACATGGCAAGTCTCATGAGAAGAGGTCTTGCTTAAACTTTTAACATTTTTAACAATAGAAAGTGTAAGAAAGAAAACTTGCACTTCTATGCCAAAAAAGAAAGCAACAGAAGAGACCTCAAAGCCTAAGCAGATTGGTCCATTTGACATTCTCAAGTTGATGTTCACAAATCGTCCAGAGTTCTGGAAGATTCCTGATGACATCTTGTCTAAGAACTACTTCATCATAAATGAGAGAATGTCTATTCAATTCCCAATGCAAGCTGCAGTCTTCAACCACTTGAAGATCAACCAGGCACAAGTAGTGAAGTGCTGGACTGAGTTCATCCAGAAGAAAGGGTACAGCTCTGTCCCAGGATTCATATTCATACAAGGAAAGAAGAAAGCAGCAGACACCAACTTAGTCAAGAAGAAGAAATTTCCAGAGAAGACTCTTGAGGAGTATGCTTGGCATCTCAAAGTGTCTATGAAAGAACTGAGGTTTGCCTTTGAGCTCTATCCACAAGAGATGGCTAATGAGATTGAAGCTTGGGAGAGACAGAAGCAAGAGCTTGAGAAAATCAAGTCTTTGTCTCTGTCAACTATGAAGAAAGAAGCTAAAGAAGATGAAGAGCCTGTCCTTGAAGACTTGAAGCAAGATGGACTTTATTGAAGATAGCAGAAATGAAGAGCCTCTTACAATAGATGCGTTGTTTGTAGATGCACTAGGATTGAAGAGAGCTCATATCACACAAGAAGATGAAAAGCCAAAGAACATACATTAGTGGACCTATATCAAGTCTCTCAAGAGAAGAGTACTTGAAGAGATTCAAAGATGCCAAAGACTTTCTAGAGAAAGCTGGACACAATCATATTGTGAGCCCTGTCAACACTTGGGCCTGCAGATGGCTTTGGATATACAGGCTCATTGGCTACAAGCTCATGCTCTTGTATGACATCTTCTTGCTCTTGACTTGTAGAGAGATGGTCCTCTTGAGAGACTGGGAGAAGAGCAAAGGATGCCTAGCAGAGAAGAGCGTAGCTGATGCTGTAGGAATCCATGTGATTTCACTCTATACATAGCAGAGAAATGAATACTATCAATATACAATGTTTGGAAGAGGAGAGAAGTATGTACTTCCAGTGATGGACTTGTATCCTAAAGAAGTCATTGAGGAAGTATCAGCAGCACTTAGTGGGAAGATTCCATCTTACATTACCAGAGTTCCTATGGAGAGACTAGTCACTATATCAATAGACAAGCTCACACTTAGGAAGAACAAGTCTAATGGAGAGATTGTCATAGTAGCTAGACACGATGCAAACTCTGAGTACACAAAGTCTTGGAAGAAAGGCCTTGGAAGACTCATAGTCAAAGACTTCAAGAAAGACCAGAACTACAAGATGTATGCTTTTGTGAGATACACTTCTAGAGATGGCTCTAAGAAAGTAGCATTTGTCAGGTTCATATCTAGAGATGAAGTCCCAGACACAGATGTAGAAGACATGAAAGCATATGGAGCAATCTCAGGAGAGCTCTCTTCATGGGTAGAGATTGCAAATCCATATGACGAGAATGGAAATGCTTTGAAGAGCAAGCTTGACACCCCTACATACTCTATAGAAGATGAGAGCTACTTTGTAGTCTTGAGAGTTGTCCCATACATATCATCAATGAATGTAGAAGATGTCTTGTCACTGTCTCATCCAATAAAGAAGCCTGTAGCAGATGGTGTGTGGGGTGTTGAGACAGATCCATTTGATGAGCCTTCAGTGACACACAAGACTAGAGTAGAAGAAGAGCCTGAAGCTGGAGACATGAATCCTTCAGAAGACACACTCTTCTGATACAGCATAAATCATACAGCACATAAAAGAAATGCTAAGAGGACTTGATGACTTCTTGAAGAAGCCAAAGGCATACAAGAAGAGATTCTTGCTCAACTGTGAGATACAAGAGAAAGTGTCAGCTTTCTACTTCCATGTCAGGATATTGTCTGAGAGCAAGGTTGTTGTCTACAAGTCAGACTACAAAGAAATCAAGCAGGAAGACATTATCCTGAACAAGATGTGGAAAGATCCGGTAGAAGAGATTCCAGAGATTCTGTTCAAGAATCCAGATGTGACTAAGCAGATGATTGGGTGGACTCTCTCATTCTTCTACTTCCCAACAGAGAAGCCTCTTGTAGTCAAGTATGACTTGTCTGGCGGGTGGAAGTACTTGCTTGCATTTGCTACTGATGAGAAGAGGAGACCTGTAGACATAGACTCTATCAGTGATTGGATTGACTTGAGCAACTACTCTTCACTTGTAAGACACAAGGGATACACGCTGAAAGATAAAGAGCGGACTGAGGAAGACAAGAAGCTAGTAGAGCAAGCTTTGAGAGCAGACACTGTAGACTCTATGCTACAATGGATAGAGAAGATTGTTGATTCATCAGACAAGAAGACTAACATGATAGCTAGCAGTCTCCAAGAAGCTGAAGGAGTTGTGCTGAGATGGAAAGGTGACATCTACCAAGTAGTGTACAACTCTCCAAAGAGAGATGTCAAAGACAACAGGCTGTCACTTGAGTTCTTCATACACTCATTCTGTCGGTGGCTAAGAGAAAATGAGTGGCAGGAGCAAGTGAAGAGCACATATGTGAACACTGTCTGCTCTTTGTTCTACTGCTATTGGAAGGCTTGGATGTCAGACAAGAAGAAGCTTGAAGTGTTCAAGTACTACAACATCAAGGCAGAAGACTTAGAGTCTCCTACATTTGGCTACTACCCTGGTACATGCTATGAGCTCATAACTCACAAGCAAGTCAGAGAGCTTTGCATGAATGATCCTCTTCTTGACAACATGTTCAAGATATTGCTGAACGCTTTGAAGAAGACAAAGACAATGAGAGAAGGATCTATGCTAGTCTCTGAAGATGATATTAGGGTTTGGAATGATTGTGTAGCATTCATAAAGAAGTATGCTAATCCACTAGAGTTCTTAAACACTAAGAAGAAGCATTAATATAATTGAAAACATACCAGACTTAATACTATACTATGAAAATACAAAGTATTGGAGATCTTATCACTAACAGCTCTACAGAAGTGTTTACTATCATTGATGATAGCACAATTAGCACAATCAAAGAGATAGTCAGCACACTTGCTGGACCTGAGATCTTAGAGAAGATAGACATCAAGCTTGACTACTGTGAGATGATCTTAGAGAACATTGATGAGATTATTGACCAGTTCGATGGCAACAATGATGTGGACCTGAGAAAGCTAGAGAATGATGAAGAATGTGAAAAAGATGAGAGAATAGCTTATAGACTAATTGCTACATATATTGACAAAGACATCATTGAGAATCACTTTCCCTCACCATTCAGATACAGGCATTGGGATGAGGAAGCAAGCAAATATGTACATGATGAGGAAGTAGAGCCATACAACATTGAAGATCTCAATGGAGTTACTGCAAAGATGTTCATTGATGACTTTGTAGAGAATATCAACGAAGGAAGAGAATGGCGATATTATCCGTCAGTTGTTGCTATTGTGAAAGACAAAGATGATGAGAAGGCTAAAGCTGTTGCTGGTGTCATTCCAAGTTTGCCATTTGTCTGTGAACATGAAGCTACTTATTGCTAATAATCAAACAAATCAAGAAACATGAGGCACTTAATAGTACAAAGCATATCAGACCTCATAACTAACAGCTCTAGTGAAGCATTCATCGTAGAGAAAGATGACATGCTTCACTACATCAAAGAGTATGACGATCCTGATATAGATTGCTTTGAGGTCACGAAATTGACAAGGAGCTACTTGAAGATGGAGTCTTGGATGGCATGGGATGTGAAAACCTCTTATAGTATCCCATATGAGTATGTTCTTCGTATTCTCAGGATATCTAAAGAAGATGCTATGAAAGAAGGTATGCTGCTCACTACATGTGGCAAGCCTCCGTACACTTACATAGCAGGTATAGACTATGACAACAAGTTCTTCCCAGATGTCCTGGATGACAATGCTTGCCCGTCCGAAGAAGACAAGAAATCATTAGAGAAAGAGCGAAAAGAAGCAACTGCTCAATTCTTTAAGTCTTGGGTGAAGTTCTGTAACAAGCACAGGAAAGAGATAGAGCAGAAAATCATTGGGAAGTATCTTATAGTAGTAGAAGATCATTTCAATGAATGGGCAACTTTCAGAGAAGACATAAGAAACAGAGGATATTTGTACTATGAGTCTAGGCATTGACAAAGATGGAAAGCTAGTGTCTTCTGAGGTTTCATGCATAGTATCTCCAAAGAGCAATCAAAGAGTCTCTTGTGCTGACATTGAGAAAACAATAGAAGAGCATGCTAGATCACATAGGTGCATATATGCCGACTGGTACAGGAAAGATGTCATTGAGAAAGCAGATCCTCAAGACATTGATGCCTGGAACTCTACTTTTGAGAATGACCCAAAAGGATACTACACTACTCTTTCACTCTTTGACTTGTTCTTCTTCTATGTCTTGAAGTCTAGACGTGGTGTCACTCCAGAAGATCATGGCAATAGAAAGTCGGTCATTTGGAACAAGATCACAGTTGATGATGTCATCAATGTCCTTAGAAAGCATGAAGCTTCTAACAGCATCTCATCTCATATAGACGAATGCTCTCTCTATCTAGAGATTGACAAAGATCTAGACAAGACTTGGGACATGATTAACAAGACTTACAAAGTAGAGCTTGCTGACCCTCCATCATGGTGCTCATATCTAGAGAAAACTGTCTATCAAGATAAACTTGAAAAGCAATGGCTAGATGAGAGAACTAGAGAAGTATATGCTCATTGCTTAGGAGAATACAAGAAGTGGAAAAGCTCCAAATCCTAAATTATAGAATTATAGAATAAATGTTAAATAAGTGAAAATCTAAGAGACTTTCAAACTCTCTTAGATTTCTTTGTATATAATTGTCATGAAGAAAGTTGTCATGAAGAAAGTCCTCATAATACAAAGCGTCTCAGATCTCATAACTAACAGCTCTTCCGAGGTGTTCTTGTTTGAGAATAGTGATGCGCTTAAAGACTTCTTTGAGCATAACCAGTTCTATGGAGGCAAAGATGTGAGATTTGAGACAATTGACCAGGTCAAAGAGTTTGTCAAAGAGAACAGCTATCTCGAAGCTATAGACATTCTGACTGAGTGGATTGGCTCTGATTGGCTGAGTGTAGTAGCAGGATTAGAGAACCACAAGACTTTTGATGAGATATTTGAGTTCTACAAGTTCAAGTTTGAAGGCCTTGTTGGGAAGACTATGGTAGTCATTGACAACAACTATTCTAGTGAGCTGACTCGCAAGATGGCATGCTATGAGAGAGAAAATAATACAAAATTCAATCTTTTAGAAGATGAGTCATATTGACATACAGATTGACATACAGTCTATAGCTGATATCGTCACTAACAGCTCTAGTGAAGTGTTTGTGATAGAGGCTCAAGATACCAGCAAAGAAGAAATCCAGCATTGGATTGAGGACTCTATTAGAGAAATGGAGAAGAATGGAGAAGAAGTCCACTATTCTGGAATGGGATTTGACGTCACAGTATATGACAGGAATTTCCAATTAGATCCAAAAGAGAGTCTAGATTTCTCATCTGGGTATCAGTGGCTTCCTGAAGATTGCTATGTCATAGACATTGACAGTGGAATGTATGAGACTCTTGCTAATAAAATAAATGACAAATTCAAGATACTAGATGTTCTTGAAGGAAATCTAGCAATAGACGCTTCTACTGAGAGTATCAAGGGTGTCTGGGGAGGATTCTATAAAGACCCTAATATGTTCAAGTGTCCTGGAGGAAAATGGATAGGAGAAAAAGTATTAGAGTTTGACAAAGTTCAGCTTGAGAAGACAAAAGAGAGAGTTGAAGAGATTGCAAACAAAATCCCCTCAATAGAAGGCAAGACTAAATATTCCTTTCTCAAGGAAGTTCAAGAGGTCATGAATACAGTAGACCTAATCAAGTCTGAGATGAAGAATTCAGAAAACATGATTAAGTATTCAGAGAAAATGTACAAAGTTGAAAAGGAAAGATGGGAAAGAAAAAACAAATAGTAATCCAGTCAATGTCTGATATGATCACTAACAGCTCTAGTGAAGTGTTCATTGTGCAGACAGACAAGACATGGCAAGAGCTAGAAGGCATAATCAAGTCATGGCAGCTAGACGACAAAGATGAAGGATCTGGAATGGCTCGATGCATAGAAGTCTATGACTCTAAGAGACCTTATCCAGACAAAGGATATATTTCTGACTCACACAAAGGCCTTCCTCACCTGCCTTGGATTCCAGAAGGACACTTAGCTGTACACATAGACTGGAGTCTAGAGCAAAGAATCAACAAGTTGTTTGAAGACTTCAATGTTGTTGATTCTGAAGACTGTAACTTTATCCTTGACCATGCAACTATGAAGTCTCGAAAAGTAGTCAATTTCCCAGAACTCAAGAAGCAAGGGCTCAAGCCAAGTGAAGAGTATTTGCCTGCAGGTTCTAGAGTCATATTCAACGCTAGAATTGAGTATGGGAGGAGACTTCAGAGAGAGATGGAGGATGCTATCAACAAGGTGTCTGACATGAAGACAGCTAAGAAACTCTGGGAGATGTACTCAAGATACTTAGAAGGCAAAAATCAAGAGAAAGAGTTCTCTTCATATGCTGAAGAGCTTGGTGAATGGAAAGAAGAAAACGAAGAACTGCACAAAATATATGAGAAGAATCAAAATTCAGTCAACAAGTGACATCATCACTAACAGCTCTAGTGAAGTGTTCTGCAGGATAACTTCTTCAGACACTAAGCTCTTAGAGCGAATACAAGAGTGGCTGCTCAAAGCATTTGGGTATCCTTATGACTCTGACATCTCATTGACTTCTACTTTGTCAGGTCCTTCTATGATGGAGCCTACTACAGAAATCTATGTGCGATGTCCTTTGTCCATAAGTCACCAGAGTGACTTCTTCTATGATAGCGTATATACCCTTCTTAAGAGAGACCTCTCTAAAGAAGAATTTGACAAGCTGACAATATCAAGAGACGAATGAATGAAGATACAATCTATAAGTGACATCATCACTAACAGCTCTAGTGAAGTGTTCCTGTGCAATAGTGAGCCTTATTTGACTGGCTCTGACTCTTGGGCAGACAAAGTGACTAGAGACTTCTTGAAGAACAGCCCAGATAGAAGCTTTGTATGTGAGTATCTAGGCTCAGACTATGAAGACCTAGAAGACCTCTTGTGGGAAATATCAGACTTCAAGACACAGGAAGAGCGAGACAAGTTCTTAGACATGATCATTGAGAGCCACCCAAAGCTCAAAGAGCTCATAGACAACTATTGGCTAGTGTTTGTTGGAGATCATGACTTTGAGAGCTTTGACCACGATCTTGACAATGCAAGAGACTGTGCCGTAAGCCGATTTGGAAGACACTAAGAAACACAACACAAACAACAAACCATATGTGTATTAAGATACAGACTATAAGTGACATCATCACTAACAGCTCTAGTGAAGTGTTCTGTGTAGTCCACTCTACAAACAGAGAGTTCATTGATGAGCTATACAGTCAGCTAGATGCAATATATGGCTGGAACCAAGAGTCAGAGCTGACACCAGTCATTGAGTACCAAGGTCAGAATGACCATGACAGCTGGGAGTATGATCGACAAGAAGGATATGAGAGCAGAGAGCCTGAAGTAGACAAGACTACTATCTCTATTGAGATGCCTTACTGCATGAGGAAAGGCATAGCATATCATAGAGCTGGTATTGAAGCTCTTGTCAACGAAGGAAAGAAGAAGCACAAAGTGACAGACTTGAAAGTAGAGTTCAACGAAGATTTTTGATAGTAGTCATGATAGAGATAGAGAAAGTTGAGAAAGCAGTACAGAGCTCTAAGTTCTGGATAGTAGGACAGTCTTCAAGCAAAACTGGAGCCTATAGGCTTATGTCTAGTAACTTCACAGACCGTGTCAATTGGTGTACAAGTGTAAGTGATGCACTTAAGATCCAAGAAGATGACTCACGAAATACAATGAAGATCACAAAGATGCTAGATACTTTGTATCCTGATGATGAGTTTGACCAAACATTTGCTATGAAAGTCAAGCTTTGTGTAGATGACCAAGTGTTGGCTGAAGAGATAGACTCTGAGATATTCAAGAGTTAAACAATGTTAAAGTTCCTTGAGATGTTTCAAAGTTTCAAGGAATTTTAGTATATTTGCAGAAAAATAGAGCAAATATGAAGACAAGTGTTACATTCAAAGTATTGACAGGTGATAGAAGAGTCAAGACTTGCACTCTCAAGATTGAGCATCCTGAGTTTACTGAGACTTCTACATGCAAGTTTCATGGCGTTGATCTTCCTGCAGTGACTGTAGGAGAGAAAGTAATCCAGTGGCTTGACTCAACAGACAAGTCTCAGATGATGATAGATCATGACTGGTATCTTATCATAGACTATTGGATAAAGCCTCAAGTCAAGAGAAAGTCAAGAGGAAGTGAGATTCATGAGTTCTGCTTGTTCTTAGATCCTTATGTAGAGAAGTTCCCTCAACTGAAGAGACCATTTGAAGCTATCATCTCAGACTATGGGCACTTGCTGTTTGGACACAAGAAGACTGATGAGCAAAAGCTAAAGCTTCTGCTAGAGTTGTATGAGATGACAAAGAAAGTCTCTGATGGGGCTATTGTCATGGTAGTGTCAAGCTTAGAGAAGACATTAGGGATAGACAAGAAGCAATCGTCAGATGAATTTGATGAGGCAGAAGAAATACAAGACAAACTATTAGGATAAAGACACATACATCTATTATGAAGAATTTCAAGCATTTTGGAATAAAGAGACGTATCATGCCAGACTACAACTACAATGCTCTGTGGCTTGGCAACTCTCTCAAGACAATCCGATTTGGTGAAGGGCAAGCAAAAGAACTACCATATTTGGTAAAAGAATTTTACGATTTAGGAATTAATACTCGTTGCAATGCTAACTGTAATTTTTGTTATGTTAGTGCTTCTGGTAGTGGAAAAGACTATAGAAATCCTGGAGAACTATGGACAAAATATGTTAACAAAAACTACTGGGAGAAAGTATATACAAGTGACAACTTGCCAGAAGATGATGTTCTAGATGTTCTTGTCCCAAAGGAGAAGAGAGTAGGAAGCAGGCTCAAAGTGACTTACACCAACAAGCCATTCCAAGTTGCAATTGGGTCTACAGGTGAGCCGACAATACACCCAGAGTTCTGCAGTTTCTTGAAAGCTGTCTATGATACTAATGTAGTCCCAAACTACACTACTAATGGCATATTGCTCTCTTATGCTTCAAAGATCAATGATGTCGAAGACTTGTTCAAAGGCAAGTCTGAAGCTGAGATCCATGAGAACATAGCTAAAGCACATGAGCTCTTAGAGTATACTCGCAAGTATGTTGGAGGAGTTGCAGTGTCATATGGCAACAAGCTCATCAGGCGACATGCAGTAGAAGCTGTCAAAGCTTTGCTTGCTTTTGGCAATTGCCACATCAACATACACCACTTGATTGGAAACAACAGTGATGTAGATGAGCTAGTGAAGCTTGCTAAAGACTATGGAGATGACATCAAGTACCATGTGTTGCTTCCTCTCATGGCACATGGCCGATCAAAAGATGGCATGAAGCCAGAGACATTTGACTACCTTGAAGAGCAGATTCTCAAGAATGACATCAAGAATGTAGCATTTGGAGCAAACTTCAGTCCATTCCTCGAGAAAGCTAAGATCAAGACTTGGAACTACCCTCCTGAGTCTCTATCTGCAAACATGCTCTTGAAAGAAGACAAAGTAGTGATCACACCATCAAGCTTTAATCTTTCTCCAGCAGAGACTATAGAATTTGCATGATAGCAGAATTCAAGCTTTCAGACCAAGAAGCTTTGCTAGCAGAAGCTTTTGAACGAGAGCACTTAGCATGTGCAATAGGTAATCCAACAGCTATTGGTGGGTATATCACTTACAAGTTCACTCCAACATCAATTGGCACTGGAGTGTCAGTGAAGTGCAGCATCTGTGGAAAAGAAGAGAATATAACAGACTATGGAAATTGGTAGAGAAATGTTAGAGGATGTCAAGCCTAATGGATTTCGTCGTGGAGACTTTGTCACTTACTATGAGCCTGTAGTACAAGCACATGTAGTGATAAACATCCAAGACTTCTACATGACTAAAGACTTCTATTGTAATGTATCAGAGAAAGACGTATATTACAAGAGATGGGTCTACTACAAAGCCTACAACTTGAAGAATGGATTCTTGTATCATGATGGAAGCAAGATGGGAATCATCTTTGAGCACTATTCTGGTGTCAGGCTTGCTAAGCCTAATGAAATCCAAGAATACATGAAAGCACTTAAAAGAGAAGGACTTACACTCTAGTCCTTCTCTTTTTTGTATTTAACACTTTTTAAACTTCTCAAGAGAGTGGGCATACAATTTCCATGAATCAAGACCTTGAGCAGATAATCTTCCATAACATACTCAGAAACAAGACTTTAGTTGAGAAGACCAAGGCAGAGTACTTCAGCATATCATACATCAGAGAGCTCTTCAGGCTCTTGAAGCCATATGTCATCCAGTACAACAGCTTGCCTAGTGCAGACCAAGTCATCAAGATTGTGAGCTTGTCTGATGTCTCTCCTGAAGCTAGAGACTATCTCAACACTGATGTGATCTACCAGATTTGGAAGATGCGAGAGTCTCTTGAGAACTATGATGAAGAGTGGCTTGACAACACAACTAAAGCATTCTTGTCTTGGCAGACTCTCATGTATGGCATGAGGAATGCAATGACTTTTGTCAAGACAGTACAAGCAGACATCAATGTAGAGAACTACCAAGAGCTCTGTGACAAAGCGAGGAGCATATTCACAGCAGACACATCTATAACATTCAACAATGATGGCGCAGGAGCTGACCTGTTTGACCCAGGAGCCCACAAGTCCAAAGAGCTCTTAAGATATTCAACTGGGTATCCTTTCTTAGACAGAGGGTCAAAAGGAGGATATTGGGCTGGGTCTCTCTGGTGCTTCATGGGTGGACCAAAGACTGGAAAGTCAAGATGCTTGCAGAACTTGTGTGCTCAAGCAGTGAGGATGGGATACAACAGTGCATACTGCTCTTTTGAGCTTCAAGAAGAAATAGTCATGCAGCGCATAGGATCTAACTTGTTTGACATCAAGATGGATGACTATGACAACTATGCTAATGATCAAGCTCTCATGACTCAGAAGATCAGAGAGTTCCAAGTAGGCTCGCTGAGGACTCCTGGCAGGCTTATTGTGAAGGCTTTCCCTACAAGTGCAACATCTATGAATGACATAGAGGCTTGGCTTTTGTCTGAAGAGAAGAGAATATCAGAAGCACTTGGTGTTCCATTCAAGTTCAAGAATGTCTACTTAGACTACATCAACATCATGAGGAACTGGAGGAATCCAAACTCTGAGAACACTTACATGAAGATCAAGCAGCTTGCAGAAGATGCTAGAGCTATGGCTATGAAGAACCAGTGGTGTGTCATCACAGCCACTCAGATCAAGCAAGCTTACTTCAACTCTACTGACTTGCAGATGGACTCTGCTAGTGAGTCTAGTGCACTTGCAGCAACAGTTGACATGCTGTATGGCATCATCACAGATGTCATGATGATGGCAGAGCACATACAGTATTGGAAAGCTATCTTGTCTCGTGTGAGCCCTAATGTCAACGAGAGGAAGAAGATACTCATTGATGAAGACCACATGAGGTGTGATGAAGACACTAAGTCTCCAATCATCAAAGATGAAGAGCTTGTAGAAGACTTTGTAGACAAGTCTAAGAAGATTGTCAATGGGTACAAGAACTCTAAGAAAGAAGTCATAGTACAAGCTCCAACAACACCAATAGTTGCAACTCCTCAGCTTGGAGTCACTGAGATAACAGGGAACCAACTGTTCCAATAGAAGAACTAACTACTACACACAATAATGGCAGGCATAATAAACACAGGCAAAGTCCTGAACAATGCATGGATACAAGGAACTGCAGAGACATCATCTCCAGGATCTATAGCAATAGATCCTTCAATGGAAAAGCAATATGACTATGCTCTGACTTCAGATCCAATACTCTTGCAAGAGAGGAAAGACACACAAGAGAAGCTCTATGAGATATTCAAAGAGAGTCCATGGTTTGAGAAGTATGGTGGAAACATAGGAGCTAATGGCATTCCAGTACCAAAGAAGATAGACAAGAATGATGTTGTTGAGTTGTTCTACTACATGAAAGAGAAGCTAGACAATGTCAAGAAGCTAAATGTCTCAGAGGTCATCATAGCAATTAATGAGTTCTTTGAGCTTAACTATGATGAGATAGTCAACAAAGTACTCAGCGTACCACTCAAGTCAAAGCTCTATGAAGAGCTCTATGAAGAGCATCAGGAGAAGATGGATGTAGATCAAGAGAAACTTTTCTAATAGCAAAGACAAACTACAGATACATACTTCATATGGAAATAATAACACCTCCAACTTATGTGTTTGATTGCAAGTGTGAGTGTGGTACTCACTTCATTGCAACAGAGAAAGACTTCAAGACACTCAGCATCAGAGTTATAGATCCATACTACAATGAGAACACTGCATGGGGAGACAACACTATGTTCTTTGACTTTGAAGTGTTGCAATGCCCATTCTGTGGAAGGTATGTGATAAAGAACTATAAGTCTCTAGAAGACATCAAGAGCCACAATGGTTCTGAGACATCTATGCTATTCAACCATGGAGTGAATTGCTATTTTGATGTAGACAAAGAGAAGTATGACAAGATTCAAGTAGAGGCTAAGAACTGGAAAGACATAAAGTACTTGTCTGAGAAATATAAGTATGGCATTGACTCAGGAATAAGAGACTTGTAAATGAATTTGGAAGAAGAGATGAAGAAGTTTGATGCTAGGTATCAAGAGATTCTTGAGAGTGACTTCTTGACTAAGAAGCAGAAACAAGACATCAAGAGCCTCAAGCAAAAACTAGAAGGCTATTTGTATGATCCACAGCTTCTAGTTGACTGGGTGACTAGAGTCCCATTTGAAGGCATTTGGGAAGGGTATGGAGAAGAGCAGAAGCTTGTCTTGAGAGTTGTAGGTGTCTTAGAGTCAGTGAATGACTTCTACTATATAGGATTCAACCAGGAAGGAAAGCTCTACTTAGTGCTCTGCAATGATCACTATGAAGAGACTAGCAAGAATGCTTTCTATGACATTTCACTTGAAGACATGAAGAGCGCATTACGTAAAGTCTTTGGGGCAAATGACAGAGTCTTGATGTTCAGGACTGACAAAAATGACAAAGAACTTATCAAATGAGTGATACACAAGAAGGAGACAAGATACAAATAGAGAAAGAGACTATTGTAATGCCTTCTAGCTCTTCTAAGAGAGTTCCAAAAAAGAGACTATTCTTTGACAACTTCTTCATGATAGCTGACTTGCACATAGGCATGAAGCTAGGATCAGAAGAGTGGATAGAGAATATGAGGAACTACTTTGAAGAGTTCTTCTATCCATTGCTGAAAGAGAAAAAAGATGAGAATAGTGTTGTCATCTGTCTTGGTGACATTGCTGATGACAGGAAGTCAATCAACTTAGAGGCTAACGACTTGATGATTGAAGTTGTTGAGAAGATAGCGGCTATTTGCCCTATAATCATCATCAATGGAAATCATGACATGTACAAGAAGAGTGACAACAAGATCACATCACTCAGGTCTCTTGACCACATCCCTAACACATGGATTATCAAGAAGCCTACTGTAGTCACTATAAAAGAGATTGCAGATGTTCCTTCTGGACCAGATGAGAAGGCCACAAAAGAGAAGAAGTTCAAAGAGCTTGCTTTCATCCCATATCAAGGAGACATGGAGAAAGAGACTAAGATCTGCAATGCTTGCTCTAAGTCTGACTATATCTTCATGCACACAGACATCAAGAATCTGAGATATGACAATGGCAGAGACATCATCAAAGGAGTAGAGATTGGAAATATCAAAGGACATATCTACTCTGGGCACATCCATAGAAGACAAGAGTCTGAGAGAGTCACTTATGTAGGCAGTCCATATCAGCTTAGGAGATCAGACATTGGCAATCAGAAAGGAATCTACCAAGTCTTCATGAAGTCAGGAGAAGTCAAGTTCTATGAGAATCACATATCTCCGATATTCCAGAAGATTTGGCTTAGAGACATCCTTGAGTCTCCGTACTCAGAAGTCCTGAGACTTTGTGGAAACAACTATACAGATATACTAGTTGATGGGACTGAGTCTGACATGTTCAATGTTGCTAGTGTGTATGATGCTATCAAAGAGTGTGCTCCAAAGAGAGTCCAGATAAAAGAGGTCAACAAAGACGGGACTTATGTTGATGATGACGATGATGGAGAATACAAGGAGATGTCAGTCAGCGAGATTATATACTCTCTCATTGACAAGATGGAAGTGCCACCAGAGAAGAAAGAGACTTTGAAAGCTATGTGCAACAAGTATCAAGAGCTAGCTCTAGCAGATGACATAGAAGAATAGAGAAATGGTAGCTAAGCGCTACCATTTCTTATTTGATTTTCAGTAATATAGGACAGTCTTTAGATGTAACAGTCTTCTTTGCTCTCTTCCAAGCTCCATTTGGGCACCTCTTTGACTTGTACATCATGTCTTGATAGTATGCTTCTGAAGAGAGTCTCCACTTAGTTCCTTGCTTCCATAGTGACACTGCACAGAAAGAATAGTTTCCTAAGTCATGAGCAGTCAAGATAAGTGGAAATTTAGGATTGCTGTTGAAGTAGTCTGCAAGCATGTCTATGTAAGATGGATGTCCATATGTAAAATATTCATGATGATACAAGCAAATTCTGATTCCTCCATACTTGTTAGTTATGAAGTCATCTACTTTGACAGTAGTGCGTCCTCTTTTTGCTCTATATTTATCATCTTCTTTTATCCTGAGAGTGTCTACATAGTCATAGAGCCACTTGAAGACTTTGTTCTTCCAATCAACATCGGACATGTGTACTTCTACAGGATTGCCTTTCTCATCAACACAATTGAACACAGGTCTTACTTGCTCTAGAGCTTTGTCTCCTTCATTGTCTCCTTCAAACTTCTTCTTGACTTTACTATTGAGACCTAAGCTTGACTCTTTGATGGCTCTCTTCACAGGCCTTACTGGATATTTGAAGAACTTAGAATTGTAGTTAGTAGGATCTATAAAGCTGGAGTTAATACACAAGTTATATCCTGAAGCAGATGAGGATTCTGTAGAAGACCAGTATCTCTCTCCGCTAATATAAAACTTGTTCTTTGAAGATCCTACAGGCAAGAATATTGACTTTTCATTTTTCCCACTAACGAATCTTATTCCATATACTCCATTCACACAGTCTACTTTATAGACACAATTGTCATATAGCTCTGTGAAGTCTTTCTTAGAAGGAACAATAACATCAAGCTTTTGAGCTTCATCAAATACATGTATTTCTCCAATCTCTTCTTCAGAAGTAGCTCCATAGTTGTGCTTGCACCAAAGAGTACCACTAGGCAAGTCTAAGTCTACATACTCAAAATCTAAGTTGTCTATAGGGTCTTTCTCTTTGAATCTCTTCTGAACCTGCTTGTTCAAGCCTAAGTGACTAGATTCTTCTATCTTCTTGGATTTCTTCTTTTTCTCTGGATATTCTACCATCCTGACAGTGAATCTACATATGTCAAAGTCATTGAAACTCTGGAAATCAACAGAGTTTGTGTTACTGTTGAAATGGAATGTGTATCTATATATGTTACTGAGCATATAATTCCCATTGATACCACTAGATACTATGCTTTTGTCTTTGGCATCAAGTGCAAATCCTGCTGAAGGCAAGAAGATGTACTTGCTTGGGTCTTTTTTTGACTTAGCAATAAGGCCTTTCCTTCCATCATCAAAAGAAACAAGCTCTATTGCGCAATATCTCTTGAGATCTGACCATTCAATGTTAGTAGGGACTCTTACATTTCCTCTTGATAGCTTGTCTATGTCTTCATAAGAATAATACTCTCCATATTCTTCTTCTGATGTTGATCCTACATTATGCTTAGCCCATCTGACTCCACTTGGAATCCCAAGATCTACAAACTCATCAAAGTCTTCAAGAATATCTTTCTTGTTGAATTTGTCTTGTACATGCTTGTTCAAGCCTAAGTTAGATGACTCGTTCACTTTAGGATCTATCAGCTGTATATCTGGATATTCTTTTCTGATTTGATTATATACAGGGCAGTTCTTAGAGATGTATATG
>AUXO015067380.1_pt1:2500-21082 | contig 21082 bp, 23 predicted proteins | sample 768731 | NCBI WGS metagenome assembly AUXO01 (sample SAMN02715735, study PRJNA202380) | gut metagenome | biome: sheep rumen | host: Ovis aries | place: New Zealand: Palmerston North
TGGGAGAATTTTCACCTACTCTAAACTTCCGGGGGTATGCGAAAAATGATAATAGATCGCGTCGTTAACATTAATTTTAAGGTAAATTTAGTATAATTTAGTATACTAATAGTCATTAATAAATAAATATTAATTAATAAACTCATTTCATTTTTTCGTGAAAATATAACCTTAGGAGAAAGAAGAACCAATACATAGAAGTATAAGCCTTTGGTCAAAAAATAAATATTTGTGTCTATTCACAAGACAAAGCGCGAATCGTAATTCATAATATTTAAATTTTTTAATTTAAAGGGTTATGATAATAGAAATTATGCTTTATGGAGTTGAGCATATTATTCTATTTTTTTTTTTGAATTGCTTTATTCTGCAGGAGAAAATGCTAGTCACAATATATATTTCAACGAACTAAGTCAATGAGTCCTAAAGATATATAATATATTTATTTTATATAAAAAAAGATATAGATAAAAAAGTAGACAAATAAGACGTATTATTTTATATAGAGTAGTGAGGAATTATGGGACAAAAAATACATCCGCTTGGTTTCAGACTTGGTACAACTCAAAATCATGATTCTATTTGGTTTGCACAACCAAGAAATTATTCCGAGAATCTAAAAGAAGATAAAATAATACGAGATTGTATCAAGAATTATATACAAAAAACCTCCGGTGTCGAGGGAATTGGACGAATAAAGATTAAAAAAAGAATCGATCTGATTCAAGTCATAATCTATATGGGACTTCCAACGTTATTAATGGAGGGTAAGCCTCGAAGAATCGAAGAATTACAGACTAATGTGCAAAAAAAACTTAATTGTGTGACCCGAAAAATTAACATTACAATTACAAGAATTCCAAATGCTTATAGCGACCCTAATATTCTTGCAGAATTTATAGCTGGACAATTAAAGAATAGAATTTCGTTTAGGAAAGCAATCAAAAAAGCTATTGAATTAGCTGAACAGGCAGGTACAAAAGGAGTTCAAGTACAAATTGCGGGACGTATCGACGGAAAAGAAATTGCACGTGTCGAGTGGATTAGAGAAGGTAGGGTTCCTCTACAAACCATTCGAGCTAAAATTGATTATTGTTCCTATACAGTTCGAACTATTTATGGGGTATTAGGAATCAAAGTTTGGATATTTCTAAACAACGACTAATTTACTTTTCCTTATTTTTAGCTTTTGATAAAAGAAAAAATGACGAATTCTTATTACATTCTTATTCCCAAAAAAGAAATAACAAATTTTATAAGATTGAATAAAAAAATTGATTAATCATTTTATAGTGAAGGAGTTGCTATGCTTAGTGTGTGACTCGTTGGTTTTTTTTAGAGTGATTAAATTTCTACAAAAATTCGTAGAATTAATTACTAAAGAATTAATAACCTACTCATCGCTTAACATTATCTGGATATAAAGAACCGCGGAAAATAGAAAATCAAAATAAAGATCTATGTGGTGCTATAATTATAGCAACTGAAATAAAAAAGAATCTGATTATTAGTTGTAAAGCAATAAGAATATACAGATAAATGAAGGGGTGAAAGAAAGATAGAAAAAAAGATATCAATGATATAGAATTCTACTATGTAAAGGTCTATGGGTCATTTTATAAAAGGTAGTGTAATAAAGCATCAATATTCTAAATTCATCCATATATGGATGAATATATTCCTAGAATAGACAAATCAAGAGCTGCGAATCAATAAAACTGAGAAGGTTGATTCAACAAAAAAGAATAAAATAAGAAAATTTTATGAAAATAAAATCTTATTAATATTAAAGAGGCTCCATTGTAGAATTTAGACCTAACCATAAATCGAAAAGCGATGGGAACGATGGAACCTGTGAATACCTAAGATTATATTCAATTTCATAATCTTACTGATTCATTAGATGGGATGGCGGACGGAACTAAGAATTCATTCTTTTTTGAGGAGTTGTGGACTAACCCAACATTACATCTTAAATTTATAATGAAAGAGTAAATATTCGCCCGCGAAAATGTGGATTTTTTTGAATTTAGAAATTTTTGCCAATATGATAATAAAAAAAAAGACAAATATGGATTCGTTAGAACCTTATATCAAAACAACATTATCTAGTTAGATATGGATAGCAAAAAGGGTCTATAAGAATCCATATTTGGTTCTATATCAAAGCAAGATATACAAATTTCTAATAGATAAAATAAATTCTATGAAATGTCAAAAAATCCCGCGATTGTATTCTATTTTAAATTTAATTTAATATTGTAATTTAAAATTAAATTTGTTTGGTTAAATATTTTTGAATCGATTTATTCGCGAGGAGCCGTATGAGGTGAAAATCTCATGTACGGTTCTGTAATAGAGATGGAATTGAGAAATAACCATCAACTATAACCCCAAAAGAACCAGATTCCGTAAACAACATCGAGGAAGAATGAAAGGAAAAGCCTATCGAGGTAATACAATTTCCTTCGGAAAATATGCTCTTCAGGCACTTGAGCCCGCTTGGATCACATCTAGACAAATAGAAGCAGGGCGACGGGCAATGTCACGAAATGTTCGCCGAGGTGGGAAAATATGGGTACGCATATTTCCAGACAAACCTGTTACAGTAAGACCTACCGAAACGCGTATGGGTTCGGGAAAAGGATCTCCCGAATATTGGGTAGCTGTCGTTAAACCCGGCAAAATACTTTATGAAATGGGAGGGGTCCCAGAAAATATAGCTAGAAAGGCTATTTCAATAGCGGCATCCAAAATGCCTATACGAACTCAATTCATTCTTTCAGAATAATCATTAGAACGAAATAGGTCTTTAGTATGAAAAAAATGGTAATTGTTGGTTTCTTTTTTTTTTTTTGAACACAGAATATTTTTTTTACTTCAACTTTTTGACTGAAAGATAGAAAAAAATGATATGATTCAACCTCAAACCTATTTAAATGTAGCCGATAATAGCGGAGCCCGCGAATTGATGTGTATTCGAATCATAGGAGCTAGTAATCGACGGTATGCTTATATTGGTGACATTGTTGTTGCTGTAATCAAAAAAGCAGTACCAAATTCATCTTTAGAAAGATCTGAAGTGATCAGGGCTGTAATTGTACGTACTTGTAAAGAACTAAAACGTAGTAATGGTATAATAATAAAGTATGATGATAATGCGGCGGTTCTCATTGATAAAGAAGGAAATCCAAAAGGAACTCGAATTTTTTCCGCAATAGCCCGAGAATTGAGACAGTTAAATTTCACTAAAATAGTTTCATTAGCACCCGAGGTATTATAATACGAGATCGTGATATAGATATATTATTTAGGACTGGAATGAATAGGAAGGAAATCGATTTGAATCTATATTTGAATAGAAGTGAAATAGATTCATAAATATATTAGATCTCACTTATATACCTTATATACTTGTGTAATGATTATTCTATAATTATGAATATTTATATTAAGATTATTATATCTTATCTTATCTTATATCTTATCTTCTTATATATCTTATAAATATGAAAAGTATACATATTGATAAGTTATTAGAAATAGTAAGTCATTATATTATTAATATTTTTAAAACGAAATAAGAATAATAATAGATCAAAAAAAAAAAAGAAAAAGGAATGAAATCTATATATATATATTGAATTGAATATATATATAGATAGATTCAAAATAAAAATTCGAATTCAGAATTCTATATTCTATTTGTATTTTTTTATATACTTTAATACAAAATACAAATAGAATTCTGAATTCGATATAATATTATCTATATAGTTTAGAATAGGTCATTCATTTTCTTTCTATCTTTTTTTAGTTTTAGAATATTCTATATTATAGATTTACATTATACTGATTAGACTAATTAGTTAGACTAATTAGAATAATATTTTCTATCTATATATAGATAGAGTATTATTATATTCTCATATTCAATATTAGATATTTTATTGAATCAAAAAATAAAAAAAAAAACAAAAAACAGGAGCACGTTTATTATATTGAAAGTAAGGAGCAATAATCTATCGTGGGTAAAGATACTATCGCTGATATGCTAACTTTGATACGCAATGCTGACATGAATAGAAAAAGAACGGTTCAAATACCACTTACTAATATCACCGAAAACATTGTGAAAATACTTTTACGAGAGGGTTTTGTTGAAAACGTTAGAAAACATCGAGAAAGCAACAAATACTTTTTAGTTTTAACTCTACGGTATAGAAGAAATAGGAAAGAATCGTATAAAACTTTTTTAAATTTAAAAAGGATCAGTACACCTGGTCTACGAATCTATTCTAACTATCAACAAATTCCGAGAGTTTTAGGAGGAATGGGGATTGTAATTCTTTCTACTTCTAGGGGTATAATGACAGATCGAGAGGCTCGATTAGAAAGAATCGGCGGCGAAGTTTTATGTTATATATGGTAATGGTAAATTTGCCGATATCCGATTTGATTTCTATGAAAAAATTATATACATTATTGTAAATGGAGTAGAGAAGTAATGGATTTCTACTATTACTCCTGATACTCCTGATACATTAGTGAATGTGTCAAGAGGATTTAACTAGAATAGAAATAAAAATTCATGAAGATTAAATTACTGAATAACTTCTGAGGGTATGTTCCAGCTTGCTTTAGAGAAATAGAATTTAAATAAGATTCTAGGCTATGTTTAAAAAAAATTGGACGTACTTAATGTATACGACCGGTAAAGGAGAAAAAGGAAGTATAAGTCACTTAAATTTAATTTTTTAACTTTAACATGTTTTTTAGGAGGCACAATTATAATGTAAGGAAAACCTATTTTCTTCCAATATATAGATTTGGCATTAAATTTTAGTTAAGGAGTTAAATTCAAAATATGAAAGTAGGAGCCTCTGTTCGTAAAATTTGTGAAAAATGTCGATTGATACGCAGGCGAGGTCGAATTATAGTAATTTGTTCCAACCCAAAACATAAACAAAGACAAGGATAATATTTTAACAAAAAAGGGCTTTGTATTAAAAAGAAAGTACCAAATGTACAAATAAAAAAAAAAATGATATTAAAATTCAAATAAAAAATCTTATTAATATTCCATTTTCTTAAATAGTAAACAAAAAAATCTAAAAATTTAGATTCTATATTAGAATTTAGTTGATAGTTATAAGTATTCTAATTATTGCTTGATTTCAAAAATTGTATTCTATATTAATCGAATTATAGAATACAATAGAATAACTAGTTAAACAAGAGTAAAGAATTCTTTTTTGATAGGAAATGGATATATCCATATATTTCAGACTTATATTTTTTTAAATAATAAAAATGGCAAAATCTATACCAAAAATTGGTTCACGTAAAAATGGACGTATTGGTTCGCGTAAACATCCTCGTAAAATACCAAAGGGAGTTATTTATGTTCAAGCTAGTTTCAACAATACCATTGTGACTGTTACAGATGTACGAGGTCGGGTGATTTCTTGGTCCTCTGCCGGTTCGTGTGGATTCAAGGGTACACGAAGGGGGACACCATTTGCCGCTCAAACCGCAGCAGCAAATGCTATTCGAACAGTAGTAGATCAAGGCATGCAACGAGCAGAAGTCATAATAAAAGGTCCCGGTCTAGGAAGAGATGCGGCATTAAGAGCTATTCGTAGAAGTGGTATACTATTAAAATTTATACGGGATGTAACCCCTATGCCACATAATGGATGTAGGCCTCCTAAAAAAAGACGTGTGTAAAACTAAAAAGAAACATTAAAGAAAGAGATTTCAAGAGAAATAAACAATTAAATCAAGAGTTTCATAAAAATATATTACTATGATTCGAGAAAAAGTTAAAGTATCTACTCGGACACTACAATGGAAGTGTGTTGAATCAAGGGTAGACAGTAAGCGTCTTTATTATGGACGCTTTATTCTGTCTCCACTTAGGAAAGGTCAAGCAGATACAATAGGCATTGCAATGCGAAGAATTTTGCTCGGAGAAATAGAGGGAACATGTATCACACGTGCAAAATCTGAGAAAATACCACATGAATATTCTACCATAGTAGGTATTCAAGAATCAATACATGAGATTTTAATGAATTTGAAAGAAATTGTATTGAAAAGTAATCTGTATGGAACTCGGGACGCATCTATTTGTTTCAAAGGTCCTGGATATGTAACTGCTCAAGACATCATTTTACCACCTTCGGTGGAAATCGTTGATAATACACAACATATAGCTAACCTAACAGAACCTATTAATTTGTGTATTGAATTACAAATTGAGAGGAAGCGTGGATATCGTATAAAAACACTAAACAACATTCAAGATGGAAGTTATACTATAGATGCAGTATTTATGCCTGTTAGAAATGCAAATCATAGTATTCATTCTTATGTGAATGGTAATGAGAAACAAGAGATACTCTTTCTCGAAATATGGACAAATGGAAGTTTAACTCCTAAAGAAGCACTTTATGAAGCCTCCCGGAATTTGATTGATTTATTTATTCCTTTTTTACATGCAGAAGAAGAAAACTTAAATTTTGAAAATAATCAACACAAAGTTACTTTACCCCTTTTTACTTTTCATGATAGATTGCTTAAGGATAAACTAAGGAAAAATAAAAAAGAAATTGCATTGAAATCCATTTTTATTGACCAATTAGAATTGTCTCCCAGGATCTATAATTGTCTTAAAAAGTCCAATATACATACATTATTGGAACTTTTGAATAAGAGTCAAGAAGACCTTATGAAAATTGAACATCTTCGCGTAGAAGATGTCAAAAATATATTAAACATTTTACAAATCGAAAAGCATTTTGCATAAATTTGAAATCCATTGGATTTTTTTTTTCATCATTTATTTTTCTAAAAATTAGCACAAACCTATATACTCAGAATAGGTCTAAAATGAAATAGATGTATCTAGGGATTAGTCATTTCAAATTGAATTCTCCCTAGATACACAATACACATGTCATGATATTTTATTTCACAATTGAATCAATTTAAAAAAGACCTAAAGTTAGGGATTTTTCAATAGGTAATGTTGCTCCAATACCCAACCAAAGAGCCACGACGGTACCAATCAAAAAGACGGTTGTTGCTACTGGACGGCGAAATGGGTTTTGGAACTTATTAACATTCTCCAAAAAAGGTACTGTTAATAATCCCACGGGTACTGAAACCATTAAAAGAACGCCCAATAATTTATTGGGTACTGTACGAAGTATTTGAAATACGGGAAAAAAATACCATTCGGGCAATATTTCCAAAGGAGTTGCAAACGGATCTGCGGGTTCCCCAATCATTGATGGTTCGAGAACCGCTAAGCCTACGTTACAGGCAATAGTACCTAGAATTACTACTGGAAAAATATATAAAAGATCGTTAGGCCACGCGGGTTCTCCATAATAATTATGACCCATCCCTTTAGCCAATTTCGCTCTTAATACAGGATCATTCAAGTCAGGTTTTTTTGTTATTGGGATAGGTGAATTCTTATAGATCCATCCTCCGAAAGAACCGGACATGAGAATTTTTCATCATCCGGCTCAAGCACGAATCAAACGAACTGAATGCATACATAGAAAATATTTATATGGTAGTCACTTATATATGAAGATTCTATGTAAGAAAATAAACTTAATTTTCTTTTTTTTTTCCGAAATTACAACTATGCATTGCAAAAAATTCAGTTCTTCTTTTTAAGTAAATGCTTTTCACCCAAGTATGTTTTCAAAATCAAAAGTTCTTTCTGGGTGATCTCAAACCTTTCGACTGTTCTCCCTCCAAAAATGAATTTCGGAATTTTTTACATAGAAAGGATTTACTTGTTACTAATAGAATACAACCCACGTTTTTCTTTAGATCTACTTGTTTCACTCCGATAGTATCATAAATTGAGTCAATGCATAGGAAATGACTGCATTTCCATACTATTAAGTTAAGTGAAATACAGAAGACATAATCCGGATTATATCACATTACTTACTTATATTACTGGATATTACGGAGCCTATATCATGCAGGATATGATAGAGTCTGATCATAGAAAAGATTCTCTTCAAGCGAACCGGCCTATCCTCCGTAGGGGACTGGCGCGGTGGTTGGAAAAAAGACACATTTAATTATGAATTCAAATGTGGCAGATAAGATCAAGTCATACTGCACGGCCCAATCAATAGTTCAAGTCACACACTCCCATAATCCATTATTTTTTCGGAGAGTTCCCTTCAACTATTCGTGTATATCAAATAAAGAATGCAATTTATTTTGTTAAGTTGAAGGGAAATATCCAAATACATGTCTTATTTTTTTTTTAATAATGCATATTTGTAGCAATGAAATACTATATACTCCTCCCCAAAATGATTGATTACAAATATCTATGATTCATATTCTCTATAAAGGACCGGAAATGCCTTGCTTACGTATCATTGGAAAGTGCATTAACATGAATACGGCAGTAAGAAGAGGTAATACAAAAGTATGTAAACTATAAAAACGAGTCAAGGTAGATTGTCCCACACTAGCGCTTCCGCGCAACAACTCTACCACCGACGATCCTATTACAGGAATAGCGTCGGGTACACCTGTTACAATTTTTACTGCCCAATAACCAATTTGGTCCCAAGGTAAGGAATAACCGGTTACACCAAAGGATGCAGTCAATACACCCAAAACTACACCTGTAACCCAAGTCAGTTCGCGAGGTTTTTTAAAACCACCGGTGAGATACACGCGAAATACGTGCAAGATCATCATTAAGACCATCATACTTGCCGACCATCGATGAACTGATCGGATTAACCAACCAAAGTTAGCCTCAGTCATTATATATTGAACAGAAGCAAAAGCCTCCGTAACGGTCGGACGATAATAAAAAGTCATAGCAAAACCCGTCGCTACTTGGACTAAAAAACAAGTAAGTGTAATTCCTCCTAAACAATAAAATATATTGACATGAGGAGGAACATATTTACTAGTTATATCATCGGCAATCGCCTGAATCTCAAGACGTTCTTCGAACCAATCATAGACTTTATTGAGATAGGTAAACCAAAGGACCCCCCTGAGAACCGTATATGAGAATTTCATCTCGTACGGCTCAAACAAAAATACTAGTTATTTGGAAAACGGATATGTGGAATAGAAAGTTTTAAACTTCTTAACTTAATCCTATGATTCCAATCTTTTTTGAAGATAAAAAAAAATGGAAATCCAAAAGGTATTCTTTGTGTTTATAATGCCAAAATTTCAAGTCGGCTCACTCGTCTTTTCTCTTGATCGTTACCGGCCTCTTGAATATTCTATTATTCACCTCATTTTTTTTGTCTGTATTTAATACGATTTTACTGTTGTTTTTTATTATTATTGATAGGAATTTTCTTGTTAAGACCCTATAGAATCAATTCAAAAACCTCAGATTCATACCAGAACCACGATGATTTCAAAAAAACCTTTAATCCAAGTCCAAAAATTCTCTGAGTAAGAACTGCTGGATCATCACTTATTCAATGAATAGATATAATGAAAAAAAATACAAAAAAAAAATTTATTTTGATCATCCATTGATCAAAATAAAGATAAGCGGCGGCAGTTTAAAAGAATAAAAATCGTTCTATTTTATTTTTTGAAATTTATTATTCTAACTCTTTAATTTTTTTTCGTCCGGTTGCGAGGTCTAAATATAAATATTAAGTATGAATCATAGTTCTAATACTTTAGAATCTATTTCTTTTCTATATTCCGTGCTCCAGATATTAGAATAAATATCTGACGGGGTAAAGCCATCTCTATCAAGATAAGAAAGATGACGTATCCTTTTTATGTTCTGTACTATCAATAGGATCAATTGTAACAAGTCACACACTCATATTCCGGAAATACAGAAACAAAGAAGTTTCGCGGTCGAACTACCAAATAATAATGGAATGGTCTAAAAATCAACGACCTAAATGCTAAGCTAAACTTTACTTTCTATTGAAAAACTAGTTAGTTGGTTCTTGTGAATCTAATTCTCTAATTAGAAATTTGGTCCAGTAAAATGGACGAATTATAAATCTCTAAAATAATAGAGAGAAATACCGCAAATAGAGCCATTGCAATACCCATCAAAGGGGTAGTTCCCCATCCCGGAGCTACTTTACCATATTCTGAATTCAACGGTTTCAATAAATCTCCTACAACAGTTCGTCTTGGACCAGATCTAGAACTACCCTCAACGGTTTGTGTAGCCATAAATCCTATTTTTTTTTTCATTGAGATCTGTTGACTTTGTATACCATTCCGCTGTAAATTACCCTATAGATCCATTGTAGTCTTGATATTATATAATCATGGAAACAGCAACCCTAATTGCCATCTCTATATCTGGTTTAATTGTCAGTTTTACTGGGTATGCCTTATATACTGCTTTTGGGCAACCCTCTCAACAACTAAGAGATCCATTCGAAGAACATGGGGACTAGTTGAAGTAATGAGCCTCCAATATCGTAATATTGGAGGCTCATTACTTCAATTGAGGTAATTCAAAATCATTTCGTCTTTTTAGTTGGAACTATAGGGGGTTCTCGAAAAAAGATAGCGAAAAAAATGATTCCTAAAGTCGAGACTAAGAGGAATGTATAAACCAATGCTTCCATAGATTTGATCGTGGTTTACAATTATAGCTTTCATACCTGTTTTGGGGGATTATCTCCTGGACGAGATTTATATATTTCCCTATATAAAATTCAAATAACAACAAAAAAAGTCGAATCGAAAAGGAACAAACCAATTTCTATCAGACTGCCTGTTTTTTTGTAGTTGGATCTCCAAGTTTTTGGAATGCTCCAAATTCTACTTGAGCATCCAAATCTGGATCAATACCAGCAAAAACATCTCTGAACAAGGTTCTAGCACCATGCCAAATGTGCCCGAAAAAGAAGAGAAGAGCAAACGAAGCATGTCCAAAAGTAAACCAACCCCTTGGACTGCTACGAAAAACACCATCTGATTTTAAAGTAGCCCGATCTAATTCAAAAATTTCACCCAATTGAGCACGTCGAGCATATTTTTTCACAGTAGCAGGATCACTATAACTGACTCCATTGAGTTCGCCACCAAAGAACTCAACAGTTACACCGACTTGTTCGACACTATACTTCGATTCTGCCCTTCGAAAAGGAACATCCGCTCTAACAATTCCGTCTCCGTCGACTAAAACAACCGGAAATGTTTCAAAAAAAGTAGGCATACGACGTACAAAAAGTTCACGCCCCTCTTTGTCTCTAAAGATAGGATGTCCTAACCAACCAACGGCTATTCCATCTCCATTGTCCATTGAGCCCGCTCTAAACAATCCCCCTTTTGCCGGATTATTGCCGATGTAATCATAAAAAGCTAATTTTTCAGGAATTTTAGACCAAGCTTCTGATAAACTTTGATTTTCGGCTAGCCCAGCACCAACTCTTCGATATATTTCTTGCTGGAAGTATCCCTGATCCCATTGATAACGAGTAGGACCAAATAATTCAATCGGAGTAGTTGCTGAACCATACCACATAGTTCCAGCAACAACAAAAGCTGCAAAAAATACAGCAGCGATACTACTGGAAAGGACGGTTTCAATATTTCCCATACGCAATCCTTTGTATAAACGTTGAGGTGGACGCACACTAAGATGGAAAAGGCCCGCTAATATGCCCAATGTCCCTGCTGCAATATGATGAGAGGCTATTCCCCCCGGAACAAAAGGATCAAAACCGTCCACACCCCATGCTGGATTTACAGATTGTACTCTTCCAGTTAGTCCATAAGGATCGGATACCCATATTCCAGGACCAAACAATCCTGTTACATGAAATGCGCCAAAACCAAAACACGCGACCCCTGCAAGAAATAAATGAATTCCAAATATTTTTGGCAAATCCAAAGAAGGTTTTCCAGTACGTTCATCACAAAAGATTTCTAGATCCCAATAAACCCAATGCCAAATAGCCGCCAAAAAGCACAAGCCCGAAAACACAATATGTGCCGCGGCCACACCTTCGTAACTCCAAATACCCGGATTCGTTATAGTCCCTCCTGTGATATTCCAACCACCCCACGAATTGGTTATTCCTAAACGAGTCATGAAGGGTATAACGAACATACCCTGTCTCCACATTGGGTCAAGAACAGGGTCAGAGGGATCAAAAACTGCTAATTCATATAGAGCCATCGAACCTGCCCAACCAGCAACCAGAGCTGTATGCATTATATGGACAGAAAGTAAACGGCCGGGATCATTTAATACAACGGTATGAACACGATACCAAGGCAAACCCATGAAAATACCTCTTATATCAACAAAAAATAGACACTATGTAACTTTATTGCACTGTAAAAAACTATCCTATGGACCTTCCCCTTTTAGTAAATTATCTCGCATTAAAGAATTAATGTTCTACTTTTTTAGTAATAATAGAACATTCTATTCGTAGGAACAAAAAGAAGCAGATCTATTCTATATCCGATAAGTAACAATACGCAATGGTGGTGGGGGGTTACTTTTTTTTTTATGAGTGTTTGTATTGGATATGTGGTTTATATCAGTGAATCCAGACATATCCAAGAAGGACCTATTCGTCAAAACTTTCCTTTATTCATTTAGTGTTATTTTTTTATTTATGTTATCTCCGAAATATAAATAATTTTTAACAAAATCAACTCATTCTGTCTCCTTACGTTCTCACTCCAAAGACAAGGAAGATAGATCTTTTTCTATTTAATGCCAATTGGTGTTCCAAAAGTACCTTTTAGACTTCCTGAAGATGATGACGCATCTTGGGTTGATTTATACAATCGACTTTTTCAAGAAAGATTACTTTTTTTAGGTCAAGAGGTCAACAGTGAAATATCAAATCAACTTGTTGGTCTAATGGTATATCTCAGTTTAGAGGACAAGAACAAAGATTTGTATTTGTTTATAAATTCTCCGGGCGGAGAGGTAATATCTGGAATGGCCATATTTGATATTATGCAACTTGTAGAAGCAGAAGTACATACAGTATGCGTAGGATTAGCCGCTTCAATGGGATCTCTTCTTTTGGTCGGAGGAGAATTTACCAAACGTCTAGCATTCCCTCACGCTTGGCGCGAATGATTCTTATTTTCTTAATTTTTAGAAAAGAAAAAAAACTATGCCTAAACCAATATTAAGTAAAAAAAGCATGGCACTTCGAGTTCGATATACAAAAATAATTTTTTTTTTTTCAAAACCATTAGATTATATATCGAAAGAGTCGTATGAAAAAGGAGTATTTACGATTTTTTATAATTATAATACTCTATTTTAGATAATTCTAATACTCTAGTTTAGTGTCACAATTCTTTTTTGTTTTCATTTTTCATAGCAGAGACATTTAACAACAACATTAATTATTTTAATTGAATTTCAAAACAAAAAAGAAACTTTTGGATTGCTGAAGGATTGCTGAATAAACAACTAGACTAAATAAGAGAGCAACGGAATCATCATATTCTTTAAAAAATATTCTCAAACAAAAAAGAAAGGTGATTATTATATTTTGGATTAGTTACTGATTTGGCTCTGATAGACCCGGTATATTTTATATATATATATTTTATATTTCTGCAATGGAAGGTAGATTTCATATTTATAGTAGAGCCGAGCCGTATGCTATATAAAAAAGATGCCTGTACGGCTTTAAATTGAATTTCTTTTTTATATGCCCTACCTCCTAATCCAAGATTAGGAAAAACTCCTATTCTGTTAGACTCTCAGCTCAGGGTAATGATCCATCAACCTGCTACTTCTTTGTATGAGGGACAAGCAGGAGAATGTATGCTGGAAGCGAATGAATTACTGAAAATGCGAAAAACTATGACAAATATTTATGCACAAAGAACAGGCAAAGCTTCCTGGCAGATATACAAAGACATGGAAAGGGATCTTTTTATGTCAGCAGAAGAAGCTCAAGCCCACGGAATTGTTGATACGGTCGCAGATTAAACAAAGTTAAATAAGTAAATAAGTTAAATAAAGTAAATAAATAAAGTAAGTAAATGAATAAGTTAAATAAAGTAAATAAATAAAGTAAGTAAATAAATAAGTTAAATAAAGTAAGTAAATAAATAAGTTAAATAAAGTAAGTAAATGAATAAGTTAAATAAAGTAAATAAGTTAAAAAAGTTAAATAAAGTAAATAAATAAAGTAAGTAAATAAATAAAGTAAATAAGTTAAAAAAGTAAATAAAAGTAAATAAGTTAAAAAAGTAAAAAAAAAATAAATAAGTTAAAAAAGTAAATAAGTTAAAAAAGTAAAAAAAAATAAATAAAGGAAACAAAATCAACTTATCTCAAATTATATGAGGAAAATTATATGGCAACAATGTTTGTTACGCCCCCTCCACCCCCGCCTTCTCTATGGGGTTTGCTTTTGAAGCTTTTGAAGCTTTTGAAGCGATTAATTACTAAAGTAATTATTAAAGTACAGTTTTTTGTTAATACTTTTTTTAATACTAATAATGATAATACTAATAATGATAATACTAATAATGATGATAAAATAGATGATAAAATAACTTTTTTAATACTGATAATGATGATAATGATAATCATTTAGAAAATGAAAAATGAAGTTCAAAATAAAGAAAATAAAAAATTGTATCAAAATTGTATAAAAAAAAAATATTGTTTTTCTTACTTATTTATCAATTACTTAATTTATCAATAAGATCAATAAGTTAGTGTTACTACTTTATCAATAAAAATCAATAAAAAGTATAGTAATTATACTACTATACTTTTTATCTTTACTTAATCAATAAAAATCAATAAAAAGTATAGTAAGTATAGTATAGTAATTATACTACTATACTTTTTATCTTTACTTAAAAGCAGTATTCATGAATAATAAAGGATTACTCAAATAACCCTTTCCAAAAAAGGATTACTCAAAAGTATTATCCCCCAACCATTTGCATTCTAAACAAAGCATTATACTCAAAAGGATTACTCATGAGTAAGAAATTAAAAAGTATTCCCGAAAGGTATTACCCATAAATACAGGATTTGCTATTTTAGCTTTTTAATTGTCTTTTAGTTGTTCTTTACTTTAATTGTCTTACCAACCGGATTTTTTAGAATCTAAAAAATTCATAATTATCCGGTTAGGATTGATCTAAACCAGTTCATTATATATATATGACTCACCATGCCAACTATAAAACAACTTATTAGAAACACAAGACAGCCAATCCGAAATGTAACAAAATCTCCCGCTCTTCGGGGATGCCCTCAGCGCCGAGGAACATGTACTAGGGTGTATGTGCGACTCGTTTAGATCATAGACTAAAATATAAAAATCTAGTCTATTAATAAGAATTATATATATAATTCTATTGTGTATAAAATTTATGGTTTCGATTGGTGCAAACCGAATCACCTTAATTTGTAATTTAAGATGAAAAATACTTTCCCATTGGTAACAAATAGTTATCCATTAAGCGGGAAAAATCCAATTTTAAATAAAAAATTATGCCCTAAATTTTGCAATAACGGACTAAGAGGGTCAACTACCCAGCTAATCTTCATACTTAAATACCGTTACTGTATAGCTAGATTTTGTTGTGAAAGACCTATTACTAGATATTTCATGGGTAGAGCCCATAAGTGTGAACTGTACAAATTCACAATAACATTGATTGAATGAGGATTCAATAAAAGAAGGGGCTCCGGTGTATAGAGAGGACCTCACCGTTTAACAAGTAATCATAGAAACGATGGAACCCACCATTTCTTTGTCTATTTCTATTAAATTAACTATGCTTTTTTGAATACCTAGTATCAATAGAATTTCTTATTACGAGGTTAAATACTTAGAAAAAAATAAAAAAATCGTGGTTGGGAAGGTTATAGCAGCAAAAGCCATTGGAATTTTTATTTTATACATTGGAAGAATCCATTTTGTTATTAATAGACTAGGAAGGATAAAAGAATAACTGAAAGAAAAAAAGAAAATAGTTATTCATCAAAGTCTCATTTATTCAATGACCAGAGTTAAACGAGGATCTATCGCTCGAAAACGGAGGACAAAAATTCGTTTATTTACATCAAGCTTTCGCGGAGCTCATTCAAAACTTACTCGAACTATTTCGCAACAGAAAATAAAAGCTTTGGTTTCGGCTCATCGGGATAGAGATAGGAAAAAAAGGGATTTTCGCAGTTTGTGGATCAGTCGAATAAACGCAATAATTGCCCAAAATAAAAACAACGTATACTGTATTTATAGTAAATTAATGTATAATCTGTACAAGAGTCAATTGCTTCTTAATCGTAAAATAGTTGCACAAATATCTATATTAAAAGGGAATTGTCTTTTTATGATTGCCAACGAGATCATAAAAAAATAAAAATTCCCCGGAGACTCAACTCCGGGAAGGTGGTAGAATAAAAGAGATTTGTATGATAAAATAGAATTCATATGAAAAAGTTATCAAAATAAATAAACAACCACGCTCAAAAAAATTATTCTTCTTCACCTATTATCTTTTTTCTTACAACGCAACATCCTCAATAGGATTGTCGTATTTTTCGAAAAAAAAAAAAAAATAAATATCAATCCGCATTGAATTTGAGTTTCGATTCAAAATAAAATTTACTTGAAGAGTAACTCTATTTTTTGTTTTTTTTTAGAACAGTAGTAGGAGTTCTAGTGATCGACTCGCTTTTTTCATATTTTTTTTTTTCATTATTCACAAAAGGTGACGAATTAACAAAAGGTAACAAAGATAAAATACGAGCTTGTTTTATAGCAATCGTAATTAATCGTTGTTGTTTTAAGGTTGATCTATTCACGCGTCTAGATAATATTTTTCCTTGTTGACTAATAAGTCGATAAAGTAAACTCATGTTTTTATAATCAATTCGATCCCCCGATTGGATCGGGGACAAACTCCTACGAAAAGATTGCTTAGATTTAAGAAAGAGTCGCTTAGATTTATCCATGGTTTGTTTATTCCTATACCGAAAATCCCATTTCTTATAAAAAAAGGATTTGTTTTATTTATATTCTTATTTTTTTTTTTTTAATATATCTTATTTTTTTTTATTTATATTTGTTATATAAGGAAATATATGCTATTTATAGATTGTTATATATATAATTTATAGAATCTAATTTATAGAATTTACCTCCTAAGGGTGACACACAAACAATCCATTTTCTCTATTTCTTTATCTCGACGTGAATCGTATGTTTGCAACAAAAGGGACAGAATTTTCTCAATTCCAATCGACTAGGTGTATTGTGTCGATTCTTTTGAGTAATATATCTAGAAATACCCCTAGATTCCTTATTAACACTCTTTTTATCACAACTGCTACATTCCAAAATAACAGTTATTCGTATATCTTTACCCTTGGCCATGAACCTCCTTTGGTTTTTTTTGATTCACTTAACTCTTCTATTTTAAGATTCGAAGCGAAGAAGAAAAAAGGAACGAAAAAAGTATAAGTTGATAATTCAAAATCAAATTATGAAAGATTTTGTTCCAATTAATTTTATATTAATTTTATATAGTACAGTAATAATTCAGTAATACAATGATTTAGAACTATATTTCAAATCACAGTACAGTATTTCATTTTTCATTTAAATATCTTGTATGATATTATTGACTCGCCCAAGTATTCTATTACAATTCCATTTATGGTCTCACTCTATTATTAAATTCATAGCAATGGAATTGAATTAATACTTCAATTCCATTGAAACCTGGGAAAAACTCCTAATTTCACTGAGGCCAAATCCACCTTTATTAAATTAATTTGCTCTTTTTTTTCGAACTTATTCTAGTCTAATTAGAAAAAAAAAAAAACGAACGAAGAGGGATTTAATATTTTATTGGATCTCTAATCTTTGTCACCCCTTGCCGTGCCAATAACTAGAATCAAAAAAAGGGGAATGTCAATGCATCCGGGAATAAACGATTGATTTCTATCAAGAGACCTGCTAGAACCGCGAACCATAGAGTACTTGCCACTGGTGCCACAGAGAGATATGTTTTTAGATCTCGCATTTCAAATCCTCCTTCGTTTTTTTCTTGTAATTTGTAATACATAATAATACAGAATTACATATTACATATAGGAATATGATCAATAATTATACATTCTATTAAAAGAATATTTTTAATTTCTATTAAAAGAATATTTTAAATTATTTTTTTTTTTTTTATTATATTTTAATTCTATTATATATATATATTATTATTATACTCTTTATGTTCTTGTTATTATACTCTTTATATTGTTAATATTTATATTATATATCCTATCTATTCTCTGTTTTTAATTTAATTTAATAGAATTAAATTATTCGATAAGAATATTCGTATCGATATCTTATCTTATTTATACGATATATATAAAGTAAAAAAAAAAATAACAGGATATATTCTATATATATATAGAATGGAAAAATGTGGAAAACAAGACAAAAAGTCTTTACAATGACAATGGAAACCAATGTAAAGGGATGTAGCGCAGCTTGGTAGCGCGTTTGTTTTGGGTACAAAATGTCACAGGTTCAAATCCTGTCATCCCTA
>AUXO016011298.1_pt1 | contig 21073 bp, 10 predicted proteins | sample 768731 | NCBI WGS metagenome assembly AUXO01 (sample SAMN02715735, study PRJNA202380) | gut metagenome | biome: sheep rumen | host: Ovis aries | place: New Zealand: Palmerston North
CGGGAATTAACACAAAAAGCCGCCATAACGCACAAAAAAAGACTTGCCCATACAGACAAGTCCCTTTACGCTACGTATTTTATTTATTACGCCATTGCAAAAAGAATCATATAAATAATGCTGTTGCATTATCCCAGAGCGCTGTGACGTACCTCCAAAAAGAAGTATATACATTATATTTAGGAAAGAATGCAACCCAGATGATGCAGAAGTTGGCGAGTTGTGCAGTAGCAATGTAAAGATAAGAAAAGACAAGCGGATATTGGTTGATGTCCGGCTGATAGTTGCCCGTCTGGTTCTTAAAGCAAAAGAAGTGGAAGCAGATAGTCATGCCTATCAGAATGTCGTATATCCAAAGTCCGTCAGCTCCTATCAACCCTCTGATGGACAGCAGCAGATAGGTGAAGATGGGTAGGCAGTAGGGTGCCAGTGCCATAGGGGCGAGACCATATTCGTGTTCGCCACTGGTGAGGACCACTCCACTGCCTTCCTCGGCATGGAAGGAATGTACGCGGCGAAAGAACAACAGTGCGACGACGATGTGTGTCAGTTCGTGGGAGAACGTCTCCAGCCACGTCATGTTTTTCTTCACAAAGTGATGGGTGACGGCAAAGGCCACGATGCCGACAGCCACCCACTGATAGATGGCTAACTGTCGGAGCAAGCTAACCCTTTCAGACATGATGATGATGCCTACCACCTTGACGGCATAGGGTAGGGTCAGCAGTATCATGAGGACAAGCAATATGACGGCAATGATATAGACGGACTTCTTCATGGTTCTATTTGTAATAGTTCTTAGTCATGTCGTACAACTTCTGCAGCCTGTTGCTCTCTGGTGCGGCAAAGAAATCGCGCGCTTGAGATGACTTTATTCCCCAATAATTGTTTATATATGTTCTCTTTTTTTTATTGGCTTGTCTTTTGGTAATTGTAATATATTCATGTTAATCAGTGTCATAACAAGCCACGTTGGTACAGTGACCGAAGTGCGACTTGCATTCATTGTGAAGGAACGTTGTTCGCCATTCTCCTCATACTGAAACAAATGAGGGTATTCATTAGCCATCGCTGGAGCCATACTGTCAGTAAGAAATACCTTATTATACATAGCGATGCCATCACTCGTACTACTAATGGTAATGTCACCAAGTCCCAATAGACTATGATCAACACTACACCAATCGGACGCTCGCTCTTTTAGAGCTTCTTTCAGTACAGATGGGTTCATCTGTACTGTCAGTATTTCTTCAGTTACACGTACTTGCTGTGCGGCCTTTGGCGGTGTTGTACGCAATATAAATGTAAAACCACAAAAAATCATCACAGCCAGACTTAGTAAGATTACGAAAAAGGTCGTGTTGTGGGTCTTGTCAATATAATCATATAATTTCTCCATAATATATGCTGATTTTTATTTATTACTTGGTTTCATATACTGCTTAAACTCGGTGGAATCCATGACACGGCGAATGACCTTAGCATAAGTTGTCATATGGTCATTGTCAGAAAAAGCAAAGTAAAGGGTCACATAACGAGCCTTTTTCAGAGCATCTTCATTCGCTGTAATCAAGTCGGTATTGCTGATAATAACACCGAAACGATGATGGTCTCCCTTACCAATGGTACCTGTTTTAGCATAAAGGTAATAATCGCCAACATGGTTAGATGCATTCTTGCCACCTTCCGTAATATTCAATTCCTTATTTGTGCCTACGCTCTTGCCTGTTCCAGAAAGCAGAACATCACTCAAACCTTTCATCTGTTCTGGGCGGGCATGCCAATAGCCATCAGTTAGACGAGCAAATGACTCATATGGTAATTGTTTCTTTTGCTTGACAATATTCAGATGTAGATTACGATTTAGTGAAGCCATTCGTCCATAGGCTTCAGCCATCTTCCATGGTGTCACATACCAAACCTTGGCTGCACCGATAGCTGTTGATCGAATAGCATTCTCCATAAATTCATATTCATTTTTTCCTTGGCGTGAATCAAACTTTGAACGTTCCAAGAAAGCATAGCCGATGTGACGACAGACATCATTAGTTTGTAACAAACCATAAGCAGGATTTGCGTACATATCTTGTCGAATTTCATCTTCGTTCTGACAACGGAAGAACATTTCATTTAACGACAAATTTATAATACTACTGGGCTGATCATCAGATATAATCTTACGATTCAAAGTGAATATCGTATGACCATTAGTGCTCAGTAATGGGAAGCGCATGATATAATTATCTCCAGATAATGCTCCGCTCCATTTTGCAAATAATGATTGACCATCATAATCTGAAGCAATTTTAAATCCATCATTACCGAGATCAAAGTCACAAAATGAACCGATGTAGGCCATTACTGCATTATATACATTACTAGAATAGGTCATATAATCATGAAGAGAAACGACCTCTCCTCTACGCTCGTCCGACTGCAAAGGCATGAACGGTTTCTTGGGATAGAATGACATTCCATTAAAATGAGTAATTTTAAATTTTCCGCCTCCACCTTTTCCGCCTGGAATAGACTCAATCCCATTCGGACCAACAGAATACTTACAAACACGCAAGCTATCCCAGTGTGCATACTCTACCTGTGATGCTACAGCTGTCCATACCAATGGCTTTTGTGATGAACCAGGACCGAATGGAAGATTCATGAGATTCTGGTTACCGAAGATACGGCGAGCCACACCACTGCCTTGTAGTCCATAGAGTTCCAGACTATCAACAATGTTAGCAATTTGCTTGTGGTCATTTGGATTCAGTTGGTATTTTCTGTCACTACTTGGCAATGCCCATACTTCACCGTTTCCATTGGCCACAATAACACTGCTTCGATTAGCTCCCTCTTTACGCAAAATATCGAAGAGTTCATTATTCAAATCGGGTTTAAGAGTTAGTTCTACATCAGCATTGAAATCTGCTTCCCTTGCATCCTCAGGTATTTTGTTTCGTTGAATTCTTAACTCTGTAGCCAATTGACTCATCCAGTAAAGCGATTCTCCCATCGGGTAGAACATGGTTCGGTGCCCGTTCACGATTACGTTTCGGGCCAAGTAACGTTTCTCCTGAATGACAGACTTTAGTTTTTCCCGATTTTTGTGCTCCACGCTAATGCCATGTCCGATAACAGCGGCGCAACGAATACCACGTTGCATCTTGAAATCTGGTTCAGAGCCTATAATGCCGTCACCAATACTGCTAACAAGAGTTTCCTCCTCGCCATTAGTAAGCCAACTGGCGGGCAAACGATAGGCACGTAAATTACCATCAACAACACTATTTCGGGTTACACCAACTGTATCGGATATTGCAACAAAATTACCTCGCCATTCGTTCTCCTTCAATTGTGGCAATTCTCGATTGTAAAAAGCATTAATAGTCTTTAGCTCCAATTGATGATGACTATTTAGATGAGCATGCAAAACTTGACGCATACTGTTTGATCGACAGTCTTCGTTAACAAAGCGACCCCACAAGCGTTGACCAAATGGAAAATCGGCGAAGATGGAATCTATCTGCTCTTTCTGATTAAATTCCTGCATAAAAGCAGTCAGGTTGGTCAGTGAACCTTGATAGCAACCGTCCAAATGTCTTTTCTTATTTTTGAACTTTACATCTTGATACTCTTTTAAGCGCTCATTCACTCGCTCAATATCTTTACCGAACCTTTCCATCAGCTCCGTCAGCTTCAGTGAAGGTTCACTCTTACCCTTTGGTGATAAGTAGCCCATTACCATACATAGCACCAAAATCAGGGAAACTTTGTACATATCATTCCGTGCAATTATGTAACGGAAAGAATTGCGATCAAGTCCATTGCCATCTCCAAGATCATTATTATACTGACGGGAGTAGACTTCAACAAAAGTCACCTTACTATATATAGCGATAACCAACCAGATAATGATTAGGCTGAAATAGTAAACCAACGTCAAACGTGAGTTTATACTCACCATGGGGAAATCCTGCCCCAGAAATATGAAACGCTGAGTAGTTGCCATCCAGATAAGTAGCGACTGCACCATGAGTAACAGCGGTATTTGTATCAAAATTGCCCGAGTCCATCTACGATATAATGGTTGCCTTACCGCCCATACTGTCATAAATAAGAAGAATGGAATCATGATGAAGAAGGGTAACCAAGGTGAATGCTCAGCAATCACGAATCGTACCAAAGAGATGTCAGTCAACTGTGCATTCCACATTGCGCCAACGCGCGAGTGAGGTTGCATTTTGAAATAGCCATGACCATGTTCTCCCCACAGTTTCACATTTTCACCGCGACGACTATACTCGCCAATTATCATATGGTTCAAAGCTGCTTGTAGGAAACGGTTCTCTGTCTGCTCGTTGTCAATATTTCTCATTGCATCCTCTGGCTGATCGAAGTGTACCACAATACGCTGTGCCGTATGTTGAGATTGTGACGAAACATACCAATGGAAGAATGGAGAAGATGCTGCAAACAAAAGTGCCAGGCCTACACACCATCCTAACCGTACAGTCTTACTTCCCCATTGCAGAATGAAAAGAACACTAAAGCCGATGATGGTACCTACAGCACACATGATGGCAGCAGCCACAGGCATGTTATAGTACATCAATCCTATTACGTTCTTATAGCTGGCTACCAGTACCAACATCAGCATAAAGACAAACAGCACCAGCAGATTTCTCACAACATTGGATTGGTTGGGTAGATAGTGCGTCACATGTTCGTGTAACAGCCACGACAGCCAGAACAATGTAAATGTAAAGAATAGAATACCAAAGCCAGAGTCAATCATGAGCATAATACCACTGGTAACAATTGCATTTATCAGCGACCATATAAATAACTTTGCTGGAGGATCCTTTTGGTTCAAATCATCCCAACCGCGGTCATCTTTTCGATAGAATCCTGCAAAGCGTTTGGTAATGAGGATAGAATTAAAGAAGTATGTCCATACTGGTAACGAGATGACCACACATGGCCAACTATGTCGGAATACAAAACAGAAGCCAAAGATAAGCAAGGTCAATACTATCTGTATCCAGCCATACCACTTCTGAAATTTGTTTGGCAAACAATCCGGCAACGACCATTCAGTCAGTCTGGGTATATAGCGGATGATAATCTTTGCAACAAAAACTATTAGTACAAACCCTACCATCACAAGCAGGAGGCTATATTTGTTGTCTATATTACGAAACACACCGTAGAACTCATAGTAGTTAATGTCCTCTACAGGTAAGAATACTGAAGTACGCCACAGCAGAAACCAACGGAAGGTTACAAGATAGAGTGTTACGGCATAAGCCACGAACTCCAGTGTTGTAAAGGTATTCCGAGCTGCCGATTGTTGGTCTTTCACACTATGCGAACCAATAAACAAAAGAATAGCCAAAGCCAGAGTAAAGATGATGATATACCACTTAATGGTCTGTGGCTGATAGGGCGATGTCTTTTTCATATCCTCTATACCAGCAATCCAAGCTACACCATGATGGCGAGGTGCTTGGATGTTCACAAAGCTCTCACCTGCATGAGAAACACGCTGCTTTCCATCTGATGTTGTATAAAGGAAATCCAGTAACTGATTGGTAGGTCCCGACACATACGAAACTGTCATCGGTGCCACGTTGTTGATATTATCCATGTGTTGGAAAGCATCAAACAGAAGAATGTTCTCAGGCATAATATCAATATTATCCATGAACGACCCAAGCGATGTGGTCACACAGACATTATTAAAACTCTTATCGGGCGTCTGTTCAAAGTAATGATAGATAGGCAGACGATAGAGCAGAGCCAAATGACTCTGAGCCTGAGGATGATTACGAGTAAAATAAGCAGGACGCGAACTGCTACCATCATAACCTATGACGAAAGTAGTCTCAAAAGGAATCTGAATGGTGATATCGGTAGGTGCAGTCACACTACGCCATTCACTTTCCTCACCTACCTTGAGAGCAACCACATAATTATCATCAGCATGATGGCTGATATGCTGCACTTCCACACAATAACGTACGTTGGCATACTTCTTCATCTTCTCCTTCTGCTTCACCAGCGGATGAACAATTTCACGGACAATGTGAATACCGGCAAAGTCAACATCTTGAATACTAGGATGACGTGTCAACTTGCTCAAAGGTAAGCCACGAATCAAGAAACGGTCTTCCTCTGTCTTGATTTTCTCTCCATTTGGAAGCTTTAGCCAATACTCCACGGAGTCCTTTGTAACATTACCTATGTTAAAGTCGTAGACTTCTCCGTTTTTCATGCGCAGAAACAAATGCTCCCCTTCCTTGAAACTCACTAAAGAGCTCATATTGGCCAAATCCTGACGATAACAACGCTTTTGGGGATTAATCCGATTAAAGAATATAGGTCTAGTAAAACCTGTCAATCTCACCGACACCGCAGTATCGTTCACACCAGTAATAACCGCCTTGCCGTTATTATGGTCATTATCAAAGAAAGAATTCTTTGTATTATCAGCTAATAAAAATCCGTTAGGCTGTAGGATACTCACTCCACTAAAATGTACTGCATGGTGATCGATATTACGATATACATGCTTGTCGGCGTAGAAGTAGTTATTTAGTGTCTTGATACAAAACCAGCCTAATACCAACAACACAACTGCTCCTAAGAATCCGAAGCGGTTGTCGAAGATGCCAATTCCAAATGTACGTTGTTTACTCTTGGGATTAGCACGTCTACTCACATCTTTTGAGCACACAAAATGATAGAAAGCAGGCAAGGCAACAACGGCTACGAGAAACAGACTGCCCAAGAATCCGAAATTAATGGTGAACTGTGAATTGACATAGAAAGCCACCGCTATCATGAGTATGATGGCAAGCAAGATAAATATTTGTTTCTTGTTCATAATGCAATTAACTATGTTGGTTATTATTGATTAAACTCAAAACGCTGACCATTTAGTATATAATGTCTCTGTTCTATCAGCGGTTGTTGATTGCTCATGGCCCATTTTTCAATAGACTTGAAGAGTTTCTGCGCCCATGGTGATGTTTCAACATCAAGATATGTCACTGGAGAAGTCATGGCCACTGCCTCATCAAGCGAAATCTCCTCCTTCACTAGTTTTACATTAATCCCATGGGTTCCTTCATTATAATTTGGATTATTAATACTCTCGAACACATCCATCATCAACATGGCCAATTCTAAAAAATCGGACCTAATCTGACGTTCAGTAACCTCATCCAAGTCAACAGTGCGTAACAGCCCATAAAAGTGCTGAATCTTTTTGTGTACGCCATGAATGGTATCTTCACATACAGCCAACTCCTTTGCCACGTCAAATATATTGGCTAACATCATTTTGCCATCTTCATTAGAAAGATTCTTATCCCAAAGTTTTACTTTTCCCATAAGCGTCTGTAGAGCTTCCAGCTTGTCCTTCGCTAATGGTTTTTCTGCCACATCCCTCATACCATCACGCAAAACAACAAAGCGTTCAACAATAGGATTTAACTTGTTGAAGGCTTTCTCGTAGCTTTTCAGCTGCGCTTCCAACTTATTAACTTTGACATTGCTTTTAGGTTCTTCCTTTATTTTTAAAGAACTTCTTTGTAACAATATCCAATATTGCCAGGCAAGCCATGCTAAAGCTGCAGCCAAACTAACGATAACAACAATGAAAGGCCATATTGGGGTAGCGTCTATTATTTGATTCTGCATAACTACTTCTTTTTTAATTTATCATCATACTTTATTGGCTAATTCCAATGCCTTATTTGCAGCCAAGCCTCTATTGTCGTCACTATCATCCTGCCCGTCCACTTCATTAGCATTGTTCTCCATTTCCTTTTCTTCTTTGATACGTTTCTTCTTGTCTTTTTTACGCTGATTCTCTACTTCCTGTTCCTCGCGTTTTTTCTCTGAATCTGAATCAAAAGGCAAACGGACATCGGCCATATTGTCTACATCTACACTGGGGAAGAGCGTACCGAATAGGAACGGAGAGTTCTGTAGATTCACGCCATCCTCGGTCAGTTCACGAACCGTTGTCTTACCACGCTCATCCATATAGCGGTAGTATATTTTCTCGTCAGAATAGAAGATTGTAACTTCGCCGGTTGTTCTTATTCTATATTTTGTGCCTCCAATCATTAACGAGTCACCATTCACAACAGTCTGTGTAAAACCTGTTACCATACCATTGGCCTCCGTACTACCTGGCGTATGATACGGACCTTCTCGGCTGTCGAGAATAACCTTGAAGATTTTACTCACATTCTCAGCAATCTGACTCTCGACTTTTTTGCTACCGAAACCAAGTTTCTCCTGCCATTTTGTGATGAAGTCTTTTTTCTCCTCTGTGGTTTTATTTTGGTAGCCTGTACTACGCAAAACAATGGGCACACTAGTCATATGATTATTATAATGTCCCTCCTGAATGGCGGTACGAATATATAGACACACACTTTTCTGATTAACTGCAACATCGTTACGCATATATGTTAGTTCCTCATCTGCAATATCATTATCCTCAAGTTTTTGTTTCATGGCTTTCTTAAACTCAGGATGGGCAAAGCCACGTCCGGCAAAGATAACACCATCAGCCTTTCCATAATCCATATCCTTAAGAATAGAGAGACTGGCATACACCTCGTCAACAATCTGGTTGATAGCATTTGTAACATATTGCTTAGCTTCAACAGAAAGGGGTTTATACGTTCTCGTAGATTGTGGTATCATTTTATTTATGAAATCTGTAACAGTCGTCATCTCAACATCCTTCCAACTGCTGTGCTTAGCAGTGCTCGACAAAGGACTGATAGAGTCATCTATTCTCCTTCCTTCCGAACTACTCAAAATCTTGTATCGTTCTACAGCCTCCATAAGTCTTGAAAGATTGGCAATATCACCACCACCTTTAGATATACCAACAGCTGTATGACCTAGAACGTTTTCAAAGATAAACGACTGCAAATTCTCTTCGCTTGTTTGGCCGCTCACTGCTTGATTCATATAGTCTCTCAGTAATGCAAAAAAATAGGCGTATGTCAATGAATTACCAGCACCGATGATTCCTGAACGATAGAAACTGTACACCTTCGGTTCCGGTTCGGTCTCATACTGAATGGCAGAATAGTCAAGTGTACCTTTTCCGGCATCGATAATGATGTACTTACCCGGCTCCACAATCTCATTACTTCTTGGATTATCTTCAATAACTCTGATGGCCCCCAACAACGAAGCATCGCTCTCAGAAATTGCCGACAACTCAACGGCTTTGATTTTATTCGCCAATACAGGGTTCTGCTCTAGTATATCAATTACATCTTTTCTGATCCATCGTAGGTGGTCGATAATGCAAAGTTGTGAATATACATTCGGCATCAATACATATAAACAAATGCAAGGGGTTGATGCATTACTCAATGCATTCAAAATAAAGCGATTGATGCTAGCACGATAGAAATATCCATCCTGATAGTCTAGGATAGGTTCCTTGTTGGGGCCAACCTTTGGTTGTTTTACACCTCCGAATTGGGTAATTTTTACATTTGGAATCTGGATGAATCCATGATGCTTCACCAAGTTCTGAGCATCAATATGAGTGGTTAGCATCTTCATCACCTTATTCTCTTTGACATGATTAGTGGAAACCTCCAATTCTGGGATGGGCGTACCAGCCTCTTCATCGTTAAACTGCTTCCTAGCAAAGAATACCGACTTGAAGAAATGCTTATCATTATCTCTTTGCACATAGCTATCAGATAACGATCCTGGTGCAGCCCCACTACTTTCTACCGGCGTAGTAGAAGACAAAGACAGCATACTCTCCATTTCCGTAAACAGCTCACGGATATCAGACTCGGTCTGTTTAACACCTCTTTTAAATATTCCAGTCTGCGAAGCTTCTGAACCGAAGTCAAGCACTACGTCTGAGATATCCCTCTCCTTTGCTACGCAAAGTTTCAACTCCTGCTGATATAAACGTTTGCCTAAATACAGTCGAAATGAGATATTCACGATAACTATATCTTTGGTTTCTGTCTCCAACGTCATGGTCCATTGTGCGGGATCACTAGTATCAAACTCTAAGCCAGCATCATCTAGACCGTTCAGTTCCATATCGATAGCATCTTCGTCCGATGTCAAGTCGATATCGATGTTGATAACGTTCTTTCCGATTGTCTCTACAGAAATCTTCTTAATATGCACGGTTGACTCACCATCATTATTCTGAAAAATAATATCGTTTCCATTGTCCTGTTTCTTCTTCTTTCTGAACACCATATCACTGCCAATACCATGATAGAAAGCGAAGAGATCGGTTGTTTCTTCACGTTTGATAATATAAGTTTCAACCACTTGCTGTTCCTCGGGGTCAAAGTTAACCACGTGGTCAAGCCTATTGCCTACAAATAGTGTTATCAGTTTCATATTCTCTTGTTTCAGTGTTAATTGTATTGAACCACAGGTTTCTTCTCTATCACGCCATCAATGGTATAACCAACCTGAACGATATCGAACACCTTTCCTTTATAGTTTCGCGTGCTCACCTCCGGGAAGAATCGGTCAATCCAAGTGTCACCATTTTTATACTCGTAGTTATCCTCATCAAAGTCATTAGCTAATACCGCAGGAACAAGAACACCCATGCCCACAATACCAAGCAGACTTACCATATTTGAATAGATACGCTCTAAGATAGCTGTAGAAATTCCGTGAGCCTCAAGCTCAGCTGGCAAATCGAAGCCATCATGTAGTTTGGGCAGACGGCTATAGCTCAACAAACGGGCCACGTTGTTCATCCAGCCCGTTCTATTAAGTGCATTGATAAAGATGTCTTGCATATCCTGTATCACCTGAGCCTGAAGCTTGTCTGGTTTACTCCAATCTGCAGTTTTTGCCTCATCGAATTCTTCACGTGTACGCAAAATCTCTGTCAAAATATTATTGATACAGTTGACGAAGATTGGTGACTGGTTCACAACTGCATTCACAGACTTCTCGATTAGAACAATGTCTGTCGAAATCGCTTCCAATAAATGATCTGCATTCTTAATCATTTCATCGCGTCCAACATTCACACTAACGCCCAAATCCTTGATAGTAGCATTTAATTTGTCTATCTCAACCTTATGATTAGCATTCAACATGGAGATATCCTTAGCTTGCTTATCCTTCAGTTGTAGCATAGCTAATTCATGTTCCGTCTGTTGATGGTTTAATTTACCCTCGTAATCAGTTTTCTGCTTGCTGAGTTTAGCCTCATTCTCTTCTATCTTCTGAGTCATCTCTGCATTTATGTCTGCTATTTGCTGCTCATACTTGGCCTTTTGCATTAAATGTGCCTCTTTATGTGACTCCCTCAACTTGATGATTTCCGCTTGATGTTTACCTTCGACTTCATTGAGTTGGATACTTACTTTATTGTATCTATCTTCCAACTCAGCTTTTTTCTTCGCGATACTCTCTACATTCTTCTTCTCGGCAATAATCTCTGCATCTTTTTTGTTAATAGTGTCTTCTGCTACTTGGATCTCATTATTAAGGTCGCTAATTTGTCCTTCCAATTCAGCAATATGTTCCTGACTTTGAGTATTTATGAGGTTCTCCAGTTCTGTAATCTTTTTTTTCTGTTTTTCAACAAGACTCACTTGTTTGGCATTATCCTCTTCAAGTATAGTATAATCTTGTTTCAACTTATCCATTGCTGATTGCAGATTCTTCTTATCCCTTGTTAAATTTGCAATATCATCTACCAATCTTTTCTTTTCTTTTAAAAATGCTTGGATTTGATTATTATTCGGATTAGGTGTTCTTTGAACTGATAAGGCTCCATCCTGTAATCCTCTATTATATATACAATCATGAAGCTCACGAATTATAGTTGCGCTTATTGTTTCTAAGTCATATTCTACTTTATACTCATTAAGCAATTGTTCTAATTGACTTTTTCCTGTACTATAGATATAACCATTTGATATCTTTTTAAACAAAGAATCAATGTTCATTTGGTTTCTATCAACTACATTCTCTGGATGGGTCTCATTCCATTGACAGATAATAGAATTAACAACCTCCTTCTTGAGTTCTTTCTGTTTCTTTAGTTTCTGTATTATTTCATTTTTATCATCCGTCTCAAATTGCGTTTTTAACAAATTTAAGATTTCTTCATCTGGCATTATTATTCGGGATTCTTCCGTACTTATCTCTTTTAATGTAGGAACACCATTTTGATTTTCTTTATCATTTGATTTACCATTCTGAGGAATCTGCTTTGTTTCTTTATTACCATCTTTTGTCAACTTATCTGATATAATTGAAGATGATGATTTATCATATCCACATAATTTTTTGAATTGCTCATTGAATTTTTCTATATTTTGAGAGATATTATATTCTTTTTTATTACATCCATTTTTAAAATACTCAATTGTAAGCGTTTGAGAATTCATTACCATATTAGGAAATGCATTATCAATAAGTGACTTTAATTCTTCAACTTCTGATGGTACAAACACGTCGGAAAGCTCTAGTACCTTTTTACCCACTACGTCATAAATTATTTTCCAACATTCACTTCCAGAGATTGTTTGCCCCTTAAAAACTTTCTTTTCTATATTGTAACAAAGATATTTACTTTTTTGATCACTACCGAAGTTTACAATGTATTCATAGACGAATTTTGCCTGATGATTGCTTTCTACAGCCCCATAAGAAGCCAAGAATTTTTCAACAGCTTTTCCCAATGGAAGATCTTGGCCAAAAAGTAGCTTACTACATACACTCTGTAGATTTTCGTATTGTTTATGATAGTTAAGATCTGCTTTAAATTTAACTATCCCAGATTTCGTATTTATTAATCTCTCGATCTTTTTATTAGCAATTCTTTTGGGATTTCTTCGTTTTCTAATGAAAAACACTACAACGACAAATAATATTATTCCAAGTAGACCTAACCCCAATTGGTAATACGAGGAAAGAAATATATCTTCATTTTGGACATCAATCGGCACATAAACCATAATATCTTTAGGGCCTTCTTGAGTTAAAACAGTACATACATAAGATAAAATATGATGACCGCCTGGTAATTCTTTATTTAATAAAGAATCGACTACGATCTCTGAATTGTACATAATGTCATCAATATTGCTAGTATTTGTTTTGTTGTAATAAACAGTAAAAGGCATCTCATCTCCATCTATCAATACCTTATTAACTACCATTTTCTGGTTATTCTCAGATAACGTAAACTTTAACAATTTGTCATCTTTATTTAACCTTATGGGAGGTATTATCAAACTATCTCCTTGATAACTGAAATTATTATTAACCTCTTTGGCACCAGAAATATGATAACATATAGACATTCGTTTCCCAATCCATCCACAACACTTACGGATATTAATCTTAATAGTATTTCCAGTTTCGTCAACTATAGTCATATCCACTTGAGTACTGACATCCATACTATTAAACTTCAGCCAATTCCTACGTTTTGTCGGAGCTAACTGATGTTTCGCACTTCGGTCTTGTTTTGCGGGCTCTCCATCTTTTTGTGACCAGCAAGTTACTTTCCCTTCTTGATGACCTCCTCGTAGGTTAATTTCCAAAGAATCATCACAAATTATATCAACAATCGTATCAGTTACGAACACATAGTATTTTTTGTCAGAAAAACTACCATTTCTAACATATACATTATTAGACGCTGCATAGATACCAAGACCATTAACGGTTTTCTCTACCTTAATTATGCATGCATCTGATGGTACAGCCCATAACAACAGCGATATGGAAACAGACACAATTAACAAAACAAATCTTTTCATATTATAACGGTTTTTTAATTTTGGCTATTTTTGATATTGTAAAATATTTAAATTTAAAGGTTTGGATTCTCACCATTATCGAAGATGACAGGCCAGAGACTCTTTCTAAGCGACAAGTTGTTAAAGTCATCATGTGGGTCTAAACTATTACAACCCTGACCAACCTTAAATGTAAGTGTAGTTCCGATGGCATCATCAGATTGTGTGTTCATAATCAGCTGTACCTCGAAATCTTGAAGTCCTTGACACGGCATTTCACAAAGTTTAGAAATTGTATCAAAGTTACCTGAGGCATAGTCATCTTCTACATGACTGCTATAGCTCTGAACAAGGTCTACTTGAGTCAGATTTCTAGTACACACTTTATATTTTTCACTCTCTATGATGCCTTTTTCATCCACTATATAGTCTTTTATACATTCGTCAATTAACGGAACATATTCAAAACTACGGTCTATGTTATATTTTACAAGGCCAAAGCTAGCATATGATTTCTTTCCATGTAAGCGATAGTCGCTATCATTACGGGAGAACATCGTGGCATAGGCCAAGGCTCCTTGCGTAACAACCGTTTTCAATAGGCTATTATCCATATTAGCCGGCTGTTGTATATCACTGCTTAGTTGACCAGCACAAAGATCTGCATACAGTAATTCCTCTGGTTCGTGACATATATTACTAATGTGTTCCTTCACGCCTTCACGTATGGCCTTCAGACTTGTACTTCGGCCAGAGAAAATAAGTACATCGATATCTAACTTACCCTGTTCATCGCCATAGCGGTGTCCAAAAGTATTCAGAATACTCTGGGTCATCTCTGTAATGATGGCTTTGAAATGGCTGTTCTCTAAGATGTCGCTCATCTTTAGACTTATACCTTGTCGATGACGAGTATTACTATCATCAGACTGTTCGCCTTCAATATAGACATTACCATTTATCTCCAATCTTGGCACTATTGCATCTGGATCACTCAGTCTCTTCTTAAGATCTTTTACATATGCTTTCAAGTCAATTCTATCTTGACTTTCTACACTGGTATTTGTTAGAGCCTCTGAACGGTCTAATAACATAGCCAATTTGAAATAATCCCTTTCATTGTTTTTACGGCGACTAGGTTTTGTGGTACTCTTTTCTTCGTACAATTCCATTAAAATGGTGGCTAGTTCGTAATCCAAATAGTTACCAGCTTTGCTTACACCCAACTTACCTTTGATGTCGACATCAACATGTTTTACTTTACCTAGTTCGTCTCTCTCAGTCTTTTTGACAAACCAGGTCAAATCGAGCGTACCAGCTCCCATATCATATACTAGTACACTCTCTTCCTGATATAACTGTTGTTTCTTTTCCTCATCCTGAAGACTGTCTAAGAACTCTTTCTGATGAGACACATAATAGCAGGCCACGGCATCACTTTCACTGATAGTGTGCAAGTATTCTGGATAAATTCTTGGCATCGAGTCACGCGCCAAGTCTTTGACAGCCTGAATATTAAGTGGTGTAAATGTGTTAGGTACTGAAAGAACTAACTTGTTAACTACCCGTTGTTCTAACTGTCCGTTACGTCCGAAACGTTGAGACAGATAGTATTTGAACAGCTGGCGATATATAATCTTCGAAACCTCACCAACTTCCATCAAAGGTGTCCGCTCACCATCATCGTTAATCAAACTGACAGTATTTTCTCCGCACTTATACCTAAACTTTTTGAAACTATCTTCTGTAAATATGTTCGGGAGATGCTTGTACCCGATGATGGTTTTCAAACAAGGTAGCATATAATCCTTCCAAACGTCATTAGCTGACGGTGAGAACCATACAGGGTAGTGCTTAAATGATTCTGGTGCGCCGTCTATCTGACGGTAATCTGACGTATCGATATCATTGTTGAAACACACTGTAGATGAAATTAGGTTATCATCTTCATCTGTATTGCTATTTTTAACGTGACCTTTACCATATGTTAAATCCAGAAGATAGCCCTTTAGACGTTTCAAATCAATCAGCGATTTACGATCGTTAAGCGTGTCCCTCGCAAATGCAGCAACAACGGCAGATGTGCCGAAATCGACACACAGCCATTCACTTTGCGGTTGCTTCTTTACACATAATTTTAAATCGCATAGATGCAGCCCGATATCCTTTAATTCTTCAGTCTGACCGTTCATTACCTTGTTAAAATATACACCTTTCACGTCTTCTATAGCATGATAGCTTAGATGCAACGTGATACAAGCATAGGTTTCCGTTTTGCATGGATCGGGAATCACACCCTCAATATCGCCCGCTTTGAGTTTTATATCAAGACTGCATTTGTTACCACGCTTGGGGTTAAGTGCCCAGTGGTCAGTATCCGCCTGTAGTCTAAATATGTCTTTTAGACTTTTCCCATTACGTGTCAGTATGCGATTAACATCTCCATCGACTGAATCAATATTAGCGTTCCACACCAATACTGAAGCATTTGGACATTTTACATCTGTTGCATCACATTCGTTAATAAAACTCAATTGGAGGATATAATCAATATCACTCTTTTGAACTAAAAACAACTCGCCCAAGTCAAAGTGATTGCACATAGTAATGTCCTCGGTCTTGATACCACCTTCTCGTTTGGGCATTGAGAAACATGTCTTACGTTTAGTAAGTATCGTGTTACGATACATCTCGAAATAACCACTACACTCATTCTTGAAAATTGTTGGAGTGTAAATATCGGGATGTTCCAAAGAAGCAGGATTATTTACATTCCTCATGTCAAGCAGAACAGGAATGTCGATACATTGCCCTACCTTTAATGACTTTACACTATATGTGTTATCTATCTTTCCATTTGCGTTTTTTAATAGCAATAGATCATTACGTTCACTAGAATCAACACCGGCATCAGAAGCATTATTCTTTAACGTACACAATAGTTTGAACTGAGCATCCTCTACATCGGGCGCACATTTGAATTTTGCATTATGACTCACACGCAACATACCTACCTGCTTTAATGAGCCACCTTCCGTAGAGAATACTAAACGTTTGTTGTCGCTATAATCACTATTAAACTGGAATTTCAATGCAGGTGTAAACTGTTTAACAGTCACCAAGATAAAATCGTATATATTGAAACTCGACTCACCATCATTAATATTAAGTTGGAACGGCACTTTGAACGTACGGTCTTCGCTCAAACTCTGTGGGCAATCTTTAACCTTTGATGAATCAAAGTACAAATCCAAATCGATGTTACACGTTTCTACGTGAAACGTTCCCTTACTGGCACGTTGTTGACTGCCTTGTATCTTACATGTAATTGGGGGGGCTGAGAAACAGTCAGTACATAGTTCTTGATTGTTATCAGGATTACCTGTAATAACAATCTCATAGTCGAAATCACCCTTAGGTGGAACCTTCTTCCACCCCCCATATTTACTTTTCATTGGTAATGTAAGACATCCTTTAACTTCGGTCATAGTTAAATTTGCTTTGTCCCTTTGAGGTGTAAGTTGCTGCGACATATCCACTTCAAAGTTCCGATTCTGGATGGCCAACGTTGCGTTTTGTTCTTCTTTCATATCTTGTATTATCTTAAATCAATATTGTTACTTACTCTTTATAGCCAATTGTGAATTCATCAGCTCTTGGCTTATAATATTCGGGACGTGCCAAACGATATCCCATCCATATGAGCCAACCTATGAATAATATCCAAAGTGTGATTTTCCATACTAATACGGCAGTGTACTGGTCTTCAACAAAAGGTGGCCATAATACCCCGGGTATGGGAATTCCTAATATAGTGGCATCTTCTTCATATTCTATTGGAATAATGGTATTAAGTCCTTGCCGGCCAGATTCTATGGGACTTTCCATGTCTGGTGACATAAGCGTCGCATTATAGAATCCATCAACAAGCCCCAACCAAACACGAAGTTGTATGCTCTTAGCCGTTTTGTCCCCAGGAACACTTATAGTGCGAACTTCATCAGTTAATTCATCAAGTTTGATGGCATCTTGTGGTGTTTCGTACAAAACTTTCTCTCCATAGTTTGGAAATGCCTCCAAATGATTAAAAGTATAATGGCTCCCTCCACTCCATGACAGAGGCAATTCTACACTGTAATTACCATCGCGATTACGTTTGGCTTTCAGGTGAGTTGGATAAATAATTGCCGCAGAAAGCGTAAAGTTTCGCTGTAATGGCAGATATTCGTATAACTCTACATAGCCTTTAGGCGAAAATGAATTACCAGCCCAAATAGAACCAGTAGAGATATAATTGCAGAAATAGTATTGCTGAACCTCATAACAACGCTTGAATATTTTTTTTGGTGTCAGTAATTTATCAGCGTCATAATACCTCTGATGTTCTTCAAAAGCTTTCATCTCGTCATAAAAATTATTACCATTGTAATGTCGGTCAGTAATCATTACTAGAAATGTGCGTCCTACTTGTTGACCTTCAGATTTCAGTGCAGAAAGCACGTATTCCTTTGCAACGGAAACTAACGAGAAAGAACTATTGCCTTGATTGTAAGTCTGAAGTGCTGTTTTTGACCATTCCTTTAACAGCAATCTTCCCAACTGGCTTTCATCGTACTGCATATAGGACATAGTTCCTTTTTCCGACTTCAAAGGCATTGAGAAAACACACATGTCTTTTTGATCCGAGTTGATACGGAAACCTACAACAGAGATGTAATCACCTGGTTCGTAATAGCTGCGCAAAGTCTTTCCTTCATTAGACAATTTGCTATGTATCAGATTATCTACATATCTCCCCACCTCAGCATTTCCAATCCATCCATCACATCCAGCTTTATCTATTGCAATGATAATATGATGTCGTTGAGGTTTCTCTGATATAGATTCAGCCTTCAAATTTGAACAAAAAAACAGAAATACGAAAAGAATGATATTCTTCATAATTATTTCAACTTAAAAACTGGTATTCCAAATGAGAACTCTTTGTCTATCAGATGACATTGTTGACGAATGATGCTACGGCGATAGACGGCAGGCTCAAGACAATATTTTTGGTAATACTGTGGGAAGAGAACTCTGTCTTCTTCTGACAAGACTGATAGCGACCTGACATGAGGGAATAGGAGCTTGGCATAGGCAGTGGTGACTTTCCTGACGGCCTTCAGGTCGCGCAGGTCACAAGACTTGTCGTAGGCTACCAATTCATCGAAGAGAGCATCGTATTCGGTTTCTGTCCTTAACAGGTGCATAATGCTGGAAAAGTACTCGGAGTTGAGCGTCCAGCCTTCATGAATGCTTCCTACCTCCAATCGCGGTAATTTCCATCCTTCAATGAAACAATGGAAACGATCCATCGTGGCAGACTCCTGGAACATGCCGGGAAGTTCGCGGAAGTAGTTGTCGTTGGTGGGCAACTTCTCTGCAGTTAGCGAAATGTTACCAGTCAGACAAATGCCACAGTCGGACATGAACAGCACATTGTCAACAGTAGCCTTGCCGGCTTCCAAATAGCCTTTTAGGATAGACTGCATCTCATCAGGGTCGGTGAAATCGAAAGAGGATATCTCATCAATGATAACTGCATCGTGGTTCTTGACCAAGCCAAACTGCCTGGTGGATTTGTTGTAAAACATCTTGGCCCTGGAGGTCTTGCCGCCACTCAACAGCCAGACGTGTTTACTAATATTATTATAGATGTATGATTTGCCAGTTCCCTTGGGACCCAGCTCTATCATGTTGAGACGAGGCTCAACCAATGGCAACAAACGAGTGACAAACTCTTGTTTTTGCTCTAATGTGTCGAAAGAATCAGGATTGTACTCCATGGTGGCAATCAACATGTCAAGCCATTCGTCAACACTAAACTGTTCGCGAGCGTTGAAGTAATAGTCTAAATCCACTTTTTTGTATGGCTCAAAGGATCGGTAGGAAACCATTTCGATATAGCCCGATTTCCTGCTTTCAGGTTCGACATAATGAAGGGTGATATTGCCCCATTGCTCGCCATCTGTCAATTCGTCTTTGAATTCTTCCAAAAGCAAAGGGGAGATGTATGCGTTGCTCGTAATCTGGGCGTCGGGTATGGAGAAAGTCGTGCGGCCTGTTGCCATGTCGCTTTTGATAATGAATCTTACCGTTACGTTAACTTGCTCTCCTGCTAACAGTCTGTTCTTGATGGTAACAATGTTATCGGGCATCTTTTTGTCAAGATAGGCTGCTACTTGTTCGCGGTCTGCTATACCCTGAGCGTCGGCATACCTGATAATGATATAGTCCTTTACAAATGAAGGCAAGTTGCGACCTTCAAATAAAGAGTCGTTGGCGGTATTCTTCATTACTGCCAAATCGGGAAAGGCATCTCTGATTTTTTCTGATATGATACTCATATTTTAACTTAAAATGATTCGTCTATTTCTGCTCCTCTTACTTGAATGAGGACTGGCTGTTCTTGTATTCTTATATTGTCGGGGGTAATGGGCTTGGATTCGCCTAAGGATACCCTCTTCTTCTTTGAAATAATGGTGGATTCCGGACGATTGAAGACATTTGGTTTTAAGGCCTTGTCCTCAAATTTCTGTTTGGGAACAATGGCATTGAATTCACAACGCTGAAGGATGTCATTGTCATTTGACAGTCTTAGTTGGCCTTTAACATTAGTATTCAGCACTAATTGATGTGTTCGGTTTATTATAATTTCATATTTATCATTAATAATAATGGTCTCCAATTCCATGCGAAAGAACTTATAGAATGGTCGCAACCAATATTTTGATTGTTTTTGAGGCATTCCTCTGGCAATGTAGAAATGCGGTCGTATATCAATTTTTAATTGTGAAAGCCATTCCTCAAATTCCATGTCTCGCCTGCTTTGACGGACTTTTAAGTCTCCAAATGAAATGGTATCTACATAACTGTATCGTCGATAATATCTTTTTAAGATCATCATGCAGATGCGAAAAAGACATGTTCTAAGGCTAAGCAAAAGAGAATGTTTCTTTCGCCGTTTCCCCTTTTTAAAGGGGTTTAACAATGACAGAAGTAGCCTTAGCATTTCATTTATAGTTTTAAAACGGGGTCAAAGTTACAAAAAAATTACTAAATAAAGAAAAGAAATACAATAAAAAATAAAAAACAGGACATGGAGCATGTGCGATGTCCCGGAAAATAATTAGAAAAAAGTTTGGCGAATTCGAAAAACTTGCGTAACTTCGCAGCCGAAATATTGCATAAAGCATAATTCTATCACAAAACACAATCAATTATTTGTAGCAAAA
>AUXO013399411.1_pt1 | contig 21070 bp, 18 predicted proteins | sample 768731 | NCBI WGS metagenome assembly AUXO01 (sample SAMN02715735, study PRJNA202380) | gut metagenome | biome: sheep rumen | host: Ovis aries | place: New Zealand: Palmerston North
CGAAACCGAAAAACAGTTTATTACCATTGCCATAAACAGCATTAAAGCTGCTCCCTTTCTTATTATACTTTTCATTTATAACTCTCCTCTCCCCTCAAGCTTAACGAAATATTTAAGTAAATTCAATCATATAAAAAGCAAATCGCTATTTTGTATAGGGATTTGCTGTGTGATTGCCTAGAAGTAAATCATTCTTAGTAATCTATTTATTCGTACAAGTTACAAATATCATTTTTCTAAACTATCATCTATGAATATCAGATAAGTTATCATTCAAGGTACATGTTATAATTTATTTAATTAGATAAAGAATCAAATTTAGTATGCGCTATTTCAATATTTTTCATGTTGGCAATACTCATTCTGCAATCAAATTGTGAATTTCTTCATTTATAACAAGCGCAACATATTTCAAATCAAATCGATCAAGTTTTTGGTTATATGCATCCCTATTTACTTTGATTAATTTATAATATGCCTTGCTTATTCCCGCTTTAATAGTTTCAACATGATGAGGATCAACTAATAAAGCCGCACCTTCACCAACTTCCTTCATAGAAGAACAATTACTAGTTATTACCGGTTTATAATATTTCATTCCTTCAACGATTGGCATTCCGAAGCCTTCATATACAGAAGTGAACAAAACACCATCACAATTTTGATACAATAAATCTTTATCATTGTCTGAAATATAGCCTAAAAACTTCACTTGATTTCCATGCTTTGATTTTGAGACCAAGCTGCTAACTGTTTCATAATCTCCATTTTTGTTACCTGCAAGATAAAAATAATAATCTGTAATATGCTTATCCTCACAAAAGTCTAAGAAAGCAGATACTGTCTTAATCAAATTTTTATTTACTCGCATATCACCTATATAAAACAAATAACGCTTATTCAAATCAATCATATTATTATCAAGTATTGTATGTTTGGTGGATGGCTCAAATCCGCTTCCTCCATAACATACTTTTACTTTATCCGAATTTAATTTATAGTATTTTACAAGATCTGTTTTTGTTGCTTCCGAAACAGCAAAAACTAAATCCGCTTTTTTTAGTCTTTTAAAATATAAATCAAGGTATTTTCTTGTGACGAATGAATAGTTTTCTGGATAAGTTTTTGCAATCAAATCATGTACAATGCATATTCTTTTAGCTCGATGCGATAAATAAGGTACAAAACCGTCACAAAAGTAGATATCGAATTCACCAAAAAAAGATTCTATAGGCATAAAGGTGCGCAACAGTTTCTTTTTATGAGTAAAAATTATATACGGTTTCAACCACATATTTTCATCTTTCTCAAGAAGTTTCTCTAATTCCCCTGTTTCATCAAATGCACCTATCTGTATTTTATAATCTTTATTTGATGATATTAGTGTTTTTGTGACAATTAAATGGAAATAATCGACACCTGTTTTCTTCTCTTTTAATAGCATTTCGCCATTCAACATTAATAACGATTTCATAATTCCTCTCAAACCTATTAACTATTACGTAAAACTTTTACAACATTTAAAATATTTTTAAATTCAACTTTAAATAGAATAATCGTAATTAAAAATAAAAGTATATATCTTAGAATCACTTGATTCACAGCCACTAATGAAACTGAAGCCACCAAAAATAATGCAAAAGTACAAATAATCAAATATTTAAAATCATATATTTCTTCTACATTATATTTCTTTACGTTTACATAATTAAATAAAAACAAAAATAAATAACCTATTAGTGTTGTATATCCAGCAGCTATGTATCCCACTAATGGAATCAATAATAAATTAAGAATAACATTAATTAAAGCTGCACAAATTGAACTAATTGCTACAGTTTTTGTATTACCTTTAAAATAGTTAATATCGTACATAAATAAATATAAAAATTGAACATACATAGCTACAACGAGCACAGGTATGATATAAACACTATCTTTATATGAAGATGTTAATAAAATTTTAACAACCTCTGGTGATATGATAATTAGCCCCAGGGAAATATACGCCGCAATTAAAAACATGTACTTTGAATTTATTTTTACCTGTCCATATTCTTTATTACTCATTCTGCGATATGACCATGGAGACCATGTTGCCATTATTTGATTAAGCATTGTAAATGCCAGATTGCCTATTGTATAAGACATACTATATATTCCCGCTTTGCTTGCTCCCACGAAATAACTAATCATCAGTAAATCTGATTGTGTAAGAGCCAACTGCGCTACATGATGTGGTATCAATGGTAGAGTAAATTTAAGTGACTCCTTTATATATTTTGGTTTGAAATTTAATTGTTTATTTTTTAATAATATAAACAAAAATAAAATAGTAACCAATATATAAGTAAAATCCAAACCAATAGCCCGTCCTATATATTTCTTATATGGAAAAAGTAAAGATAGTAGAATAGAAATTATTTGATTCCCCGGTCCTACCATTAGAACAAGAGTTGCAACTAATTTTGAATAATTATGAAAAAGACAATAACTATTTACTGTTGTATAAATTGCTACAATTAACATGCTTAAAAATAGCCAATAATATAAAAAATTGTCTAGAGAAAACATACTCATTAAAAATCCCTTAAATGGAAGACAAACAATAAAAGAAATAATTACTGCAAGTGCGATAAATATAGTTGTAGAGAACAAATAATCTTTAATATCCTTATTATATTTTAAAAGTGCTTTATTTATGAAAAAATAAATCCCCCCAGTAAAAAACATAACTGCTATATTCCGCGTTGTAGTAAATGTTGTAACAATCCCAACATCACTAGTAGATAATATTCGAGCTATTATAGGCACAGTTATAACTCCCACCATAATAGAGATAATATTAGCCAGCGTATTAATAAAAGCAGTTTTTATAGTTTTTTTGTTGTCATTTTGTTCCATAGCTTTTCCTCTCTATTGTTTCTTCGCGACTATCTTAAGCCAAAACTTGAACAATAACCCAGCTGGTAAAAATAGAATAGCCAAAGTTTTACTATTTGCTTCTGATATATATTGGGTACATTTATTATTTGCAATCATTGAAAAGCCATCATACAAGATTGCATTTTTAAGTCTAATAGTCAACTTAAATCTTTTTAGTAAAAAGATGTTAGCGTTTGCCGCTGCACCTTTCGGGCATTTAAATCTATTAATTAATATATTCTTTGATAAACCATCCTCAAGGTAATTTCCCATGTATATAGCATTATTAACATAAACAGTGTCATACTTAAGCGCAATTTGATTCCATACTATCGCTTCACTCAAAAATCGTTCGTTTCCAAACACAGGAAATGGGTATTTTTTAAGAACCTCTACTCTAAATGTTTCACACATGTCTCCTAACAATGCTTGGTTGTATCTAAAATCTATATTATTGGAAATAATCTCTGATTCATTATATCTCTTTCCAATAACCTCATCATTAGGATATTTTCTTAAGAATGAAATACAAGCTATACTCTGATTATTTCCATATTTTTTCCAATATTTATCAATTTCTTCAATAGCATTTGGGAGTAACGAATCATCACTATCAAGAATAACTAGATATGGATTATCAATGTGTTTCACACCAACATTTATTGCTGTATGTTTACCATGATTTTCTTTTCTTATATATCGTATTTCGATTTTGCATTCACCTATAAATCCTTCTATCAATTGTTTTGTATCATCTGTTGATCCATCATCAACAATTAGCCATTCAAAATCTTGATTTGTCTGGTTTATAAGGCTTCGATATGCCTTATGGAGTATATAGCTTCGATTATAAGTCGGCGTTAGTACAGTAATCATATCCTATCCCTCAATTTCATATTCTCTGTAAACTTGTTCTATGTATTGATCTATATTATTCAGATTTTTCGCTCTATCTAAAGCTGCGTTATGTTTTCTCTCATAATAGTTTTCATCATTAACTAATTCTAATATTTCAGAAACATATTGATCGACATTTTCGTTTTCAATGACATATCCACAGTCTTTAGTTACTATTTTCTTTAATCCTCCCGCATTGCTACAAACTACTGGTTTACCAAGGGTCAATGCCTCAATTGAAACTAAGCCAAAGCCTTCCCATTTTGATGGAAGCACCAATACTTTTGAATTGTTTAATATAGGATATGGATTTTCTTGAAAACCATACATTTTTATATTTGTACCTAAACGATTTTGCTCAATCCAATTTTCAAACTCTTGGTAATATTCCCCATCGCCTACTATAGCTATCTTAATACTACTTTTCTTTTCTATTGCTTTTATAAAAACTCTCCTTAGTAAATCAGGATTCTTTGCTTTTGTTAGCCGACCCAAAAATATTAAATCAAATTGTTGTTGTATACTATATTCCTTTGCTTTGTCAAGGATCGACATTGTATCGATTGGATTACCAATACATTCAAATTTATCTTTCAACTTCTTTGCATAAACATACTCATTTTCAATAGCTTCCGAAACTGTTAAAATTTTAGTAATTCGTGCACTTGCACAATAATAAATAAACGAAAATATACCTTTTTTTTGTATCCAAGGGGCATTATTATGTAAATGCGAGATGATTTTCTTTCCAGGGAAACAAATAGTAGCCATCACACTTGCTATAAAATCGTGAGCATGAATAATGTCCGGCTCTAATCTCGTGTTTAGCTTTCTTAATTGAAAATAAGAAAATTTGTCAATCAAAGAATACTTACAACTATATGAAACTAATATATTTTCAATATCACCCTTTGGTGAAACATAATAGCATTCCACGTCTGTATATCTCATATTTATGTGATTAACTATTTGTATTGCTACATTTTCAGCTCCAGAATACTTGTCTGTTGTAAGAAGGTGAATAACTCTTTTCATAATCGTACCTCCTTTTGAATTTGTAAATGTTATATCCATTTCTTTAGGCTTAGGTTAGAGACTTCTTTTTAGGGATTTAAAAATTTAGATTGGCTTATTTCTAAAAGCTTGCTTGAAGTAACGTCCCAAGTAAAGTTACTTTTTACTCTTTCATATGCTTTAGATGTAGCATTTTTTTGATCTCTATGGTTTAAAGCATCTTTAATAGCATTATAAACACTATCCAAGTCATTATTTTTAATTACAATTCCATATGTGTCGTCTGGTAACAATTCTTTAGCTCCTCCTCTCAGTGTCGTAATAATATAGTTTTTACATGCAACAGCTTCTAGTAGCGATGTTGAAAAGCCTTCTGAATCAGAGGGTAAAACAAATATATCAGAGTTCTTTAAAAAACATATTACTTGCTCAAAAGTTAGACGTCCTAAATAATGAATAAATTCACTTGTATGTTCATCTATAAAGGATTGCAAAGGTCCTTCACCTGCTAAACATAAATATAATTTATTCCCGGACTGATTATTGTATTCTTGTATAGCTCGAATAAGTTGAATAATACCCTTTTCTTTAATTAATCTTCCTGTATAAGAGACCACTATGGAATCCTCAGGAATTCCATGATCCTTTCTAAACTCTCCTTTGCAATGTCCTTTTATATTCTCTATTCTATCCAAATCTATCGCATTGTAAATCTCACCTTTCGATGTTATACCAAAATGTCCTAGCCACTTTGAACTGGCTTTAGAAACTCCATAGTAGTTCTTACAATACTTTTTAAGTTGCCATGTTAAAAAATGTTCAAATTTTTCTCCCATATAATCCAATAGTTTGTTATGGACAGTTAGATGACTCGTACCATGATCAATAACAATTCTTGGAATGTCACGTTTATATGTATATTTAGCCCCTAATAAAGAGTGAAGGTAAAATCTAGTATTAATGATGCAGAAATCATAGTTTTGTTGATCTAATCTCTTAAAAATATCTCTAAATATTTTATTCTTCTTATAAATTGGAAATCGACCATTCAGTAAATTATAGCAGTCTAGACGAAATACATTTATGCCTTCGAATACTTCAATACTTGGGCTTTTTGTTGTATTAGATGTCACTACGGTGACTTGATGTCCATATTCAATTAATTTCTTAGAAATATTATAAGTATAATTCTCTACTCCTCCCATATGCGGAAGAAACTGTGCAGAAAAAAATAAAAAGTTCATAGTTATTCTCACCACGCTATTCTCTATATTTATAGCAAAAAAAAGAATATGAATCCTTTTTTTGCATAAGCCACTTATAAGGATATCACATTCTTAATGTTGAATCTATAAATTGTCAATACTAGGAAAACAACTGGTGAACTAAAACTCTATCTCTTTCAAATACCTTACCAATGCATCTTGCCATGTAGGTAATGGTTTAAAACCATTTTCTAAAAGTTTTGATTTATCTAATCTTGAATTAAATGGTCTTGCTGCTTTTGATAAACCATATTCTTCTGTTGTTACTGGAACTACTTTTGTAGTATATCCTGCCTGCCTAAAGATTTCACATGCAAAATCGTACCAGCTGATATATCCACCTTCATTTGTTGCATGGTAATATCCATATTTATCGGTTTCAATCATATCCACTAACAATCTTGCCAAATCATATGTGTATGTTGGAGTTCCTATCTGATCATTTACAACTTTCAATGTGTCATATTTCTTTCCTATATTTAACATTGTCTTAATAAAGTTATTTCCATTTTTACCAAACACCCAGGCAATACGAACAATAAAATACTTATCTAAAGTTTTCGAAACAGCTAACTCTCCGCCTAATTTAGTTTGTCCATACACATTTAATGGTTTATAGTCTTTACAATCTGGTTGCCAAGGTTCTGTTCCTTGTCCATCAAACACATAATCAGTCGAAATATATACCATCTTTGCATCAACTTTTTTACATGCATCCGCAATATTTTTTGTTCCATCCACATTAATGGCTTTTACTTTAGCTTGTTTATCCTCATCTTCTGCTAAATCTACAGCAGTCCATGCTGCACAATGGACTACAGCATCAGGATTTACGCTATGAATGGTTTTCATTACATCTTCAGCATTTGTTATATCTAAAGGCACATATTCAGCTTTCGTTACATAAGAACCATCTTGAATTCCGCTATAAGTTTCAGCTAAATCAGTACCAATACCTGTATATCCTCTTGAAGCCAATTCATTCATGACATCATGGCCTAATTGTCCAGCCACACCTGTTACAAAAATTTTCATCCTATTGCCTCCCATCTTATGAAGAAAAGCTAAGTTTATTGCTTAGCTCTTCCTTTTTCTACATACATCTTTTCAAAGTAATTCTGATATTCTCCACTAATGATGTTTTCCCACCATTCTTTATTGTCTAAATACCATTGAATCGTCATAGGAATACCTGTATCAAATGTATATTTAGGCTCCCATCCTAATTCTGTTTCTAACTTTGTTGGATCAATCGCATAACGGCGATCGTGCCCTTTTCTATCTTCTACAAAAGTAATAAGACTTTCTGGCTTATTTAATGCTTTTAGCACTGTTTTGACAACTTGAAGGTTTGTTCTTTCATTATGTCCACCGACATTATATACTTCCCCTTCACGGCCTTTACGAACAATTAAATCAATAGCTGTACAATGATCATATACATGCAGCCAGTCACGCACATTTTCACCTGTTCCATATACTGGAATAGTTTCATCATTTAACGCACGAGAAATAATCAATGGAATTAATTTCTCTGGGAAATGATAAGGCCCATAGTTATTAGAACAACGAGAAATTGTTACTGGAAGTCCATATGTTCGGTGATATGCAAGTACAAATAAATCTGCACTGGCTTTAGCACTGGAATAAGGACTTGAAGTATGCAATGGTGTTTCTTCTGTAAAGAATAAATCTGGTCGATCTAACGGTAAGTCTCCATAAACTTCATCAGTGGATACTTGATGATAACGTTTGATTCCGTATTTTACACACGCATCCAATAATGTTGTTGTTCCCATAACATTTGTCTTTACAAAGATTTCAGGATCTTCAATACTTCTATCTACATGACTTTCAGCAGCAAAGTTAACAACTACATCAAATTTTTCTTTTTCAAATAAATCAAAGATGAATTCTCTATCTGCAATATCACCTTTTACAAATTTATAATTTGGTTTATCTTCAACTGGTTTACAAGTTTCTAAATTACCTGCATATGTTAATTTATCTAAATTAACAATCATATCTTCCGGATATTTATTCACCATATAGTGAACAAAGTTTCCACCAATAAATCCGGCTCCTCCTGTAACTAAAAACTTCATGTTATTTTCCTCCTATTAATGATTTATCGCAAATCCACCATGTCCGTAACAAGCATTTGCCCTACCTTTGGCATGTGGATTGGCGTTTCCTACATTGGTTCCATCTACACAAAGATATCCCCCAATTGTATTCCCCGTGATTCCACCACTGTTTTGTGTTTGAGAATTTCTTGCAGCTGCTGCTTGTTGTTGCTGTTGTTGTATACGTGCAGCTTCTTCCGCTGCTGCTTTATCTCGATCAATTCGAGCTTGTATGTCTGAATTTGTCGTATTTAACTGCTCTTTAGCTGCATTGATTTCATCAGTAGATGCTCTATTTGCGATTAACTTTAATGCTTCTTGCTTTCTTGTATCAAATATCTGTTTTTCCTGTTCATTTGCACCATCTAGACAAGTAATCGCATTAATTTGAGATTTTAATTTATCTAATTCTTCTGTCTTTAATCGTTCTTGTTTCTGATTATTCGTATAATCCTGTAAATCCTTAATCTTGAATGATTCTATGAAATCATCAAATTTATAATCATTTTCATCCTCTTGATACGTATAAATTGCGGCCTTATATAACCCACTATGCGTTGGAATATAGAAAGCATCTACCTTTAAATTCGGACTTAATACATCTTCTGGTAATTCTTCATCATTCAACTGCACTGTATAAGTTGCTTCAAAGCACTCTATTCCTTCTAAATCCTCTGTATCAATAGAATATTCAGATACTTCATCTTCACTATCCCAGAGTTTATTTTCTGTATTTTTTATATCCAACTTTACTGTACTTTCTGATGATTCTGTAAAATCTGTCTCAGAATCTTTTAAATCAAAAGTTACAATCGGATACTTTGTATCTTCATCTACTGGATAGAAGTAATCTGATTTTGTTTCTATATCCGAGTTTACTTTAAACTCCAATCCATTGAATTCTTTATTTTTATTACCAGCTACTTCTTCATAAGATTCCAACTTTTCTTTAACTAGTGCTTCTGTACTTTTTCCACAACCAATTAAAGATAATGATAGTACCATTGCGACAAGTAAGCTTTTAAAAAGCTTACTTTGTTTATTTTTCTTGTTCATTTTTTATCCTTTATATACAAACTGATTATTCGATTCTTCTAGTGTTGGACCTGTTTGATCTTTTTCACTTAATACAGGTTCGATACCATTTAATAATTGACCCCAGTCTACATTGACTGTAGGATCATCATAGCGCATACCACCTTCAGATTCTTTGTTATAGACATTATCAACTTTATAACGGAATTCTACATCTGGTGTCAAAGTTAAGAATCCATGCGCAAATCCCTGTGGAATAAAGAATTGACGATGATTTTCCTCACTTAATTCTACGCTGACCCATTGCCCATATGTAGGACTTCCTTTACGAATATCTACCGCTACATCGATGACTTTTCCCTTAGTGCAAGACACTAATTTTGATTGTGCATAAGGTGGGTTTTGCCAATGTAATCCTCGAAGTGTTCCCTGCTGTGCACTAAAAGACATATTATCCTGTACAAAGTCTACAGTAACACCTAACTTTTCATATTTTGGTTTTGAATACGTTTCTGTAAAATACCCTCTATGATCTCCAAAAACATCTGTATCAATAATCAATACTCCAGGAATCTTTGTTTCTGTTACTTTCATCCTACAAATTCCTCCTCACCTTTAATATACTTACGATCCATGATTTTCTTTAAATAAGCACCATACTGGTTTTTCTTATAGATTTCATACGTTTCTTCTAATTGTTTTAACGTAATCCAGCCATTGTCATAAGCAATTTCTTCTAAACAAGCAATTTTTCTATGTTGATGTTCTTCGATAGTCTTTACAAAGTTTGTGGCATCCACTAAAGATTCATGTGTTCCTGTATCTAACCATGTAAATCCATCACCGAGAAGTGTTACATTCAATTCATTGCTTTCAAGATAAATACGATTTAAATCCGTAATTTCCAACTCACCACGAGCACTTGGCTTTAAATTTTTGGCATATTCTACCACTTTATTATCATAGAAGTACAATCCAGTAACCGCATAATTTGATTTTGGATGAACCGGTTTTTCTTCCAAAGAAACTGCTTTTCCGTTTTCATCAAATTCAACAACACCAAAGCGTTCTGGATCTTCTACATAATACCCAAATACAGTAGCACCCGTTTCTTTTCGAGCTGCTGCACGCAATCGTTTTGTCAAACCATGTCCATGGAAAATATTATCTCCTAGAATCATCGCACAAGAATCATTTCCAATAAATTCTTCGCCCAAAATAAAAGCTTGTGCCAATCCATCCGGACTTGGTTGTACTTTATAAGACAATTCAATACCAAATTGATGGCCATCTCCTAATAATTCTTGAAATCTTGGTGTATCATCTGGTGTTGAAATAATTAAAATTTCCCGAATACCAGCCTGCATTAAAATAGACATTGGATAATAAATCATCGGTTTGTCATAAATGGGTAATAACTGTTTACTGGTTACTTTTGTTAATGGATACAAACGTGTACCACTACCACCAGCCAAAATAATGCCTTTCATAAGAAGTCCTCCTATAATATTCTACCATAATAATAAACCCTTACGTTACGTAAGGGTCAAGTTCTCTTTTTAATTTTATTCATTATTCTTTTTATTGGATGCAGCTTAAAATACATTCTTTGAAACTGATTTTTCATTTGGTTAATTTGTGCTTCCATCTCTTGTTTATTCTGAACTCTGACAGATTCAAGAATCTGTTGATCTCTCGCACTTAAAAACTCGTAAGAATAAATTAAAGTAATTGTCACATCTCCCTCAGCTTCAATTAGGAACTGGGGATCATAATTTGTAAAATAAACCAAATCATCTTTGGATAAAATCGAGTTAATGGGCCTGCAACTTTCTGTTTTATCTTCACCATTAATCAAAATTTTATTCACTTTGCATTTACTTGGTATATTTGCCGGATCCAACCGTAGTTTTTTCACTCCCTCTAAATAAAACGTTTTTTCAATAGGATACCCCGAACAAGCATTCCAAATAAAACTTCTTTCTTCACAGAAACCCTCACCGGAATCCACATATAATTGTGATTTCTGACAATACTCTGTGTTGAGAAATACAGTATTACCAACAAGTTCTGAATACAAAGCAAATCTTGATTTATCTAACTCATTATATTGAGATAACTCAGAAATCGGCTTTAATTTCTGTAAAACTTGGCTTAACATATTTTTAAATGTTTCATCCAGATTAAAATTCTTTTTTGCATATTTCATGAATATTTCCAGATTTTCGAAATTGTCCAGATAACCTGATACGATTTCAGCCTTTAGCTTTGCAACACTCATTTTTTCAAATCCTCTTCCAGAAAAATTGTGCTTCTGTGCTCTATCTATATTCTCTTCATTTAAATATCCAGGCCCTCCAAAATAATCATAAACAAACACCGGAACACCGCAAGCCAAGCATTGTTGCACAGTTCTTCCAATAGTAATAATCAAATCATATTCCTGTAATAAATCCGGACATACCAGTTTGACATCATTTTTACTTCCTATATATGACAAAGAATACTCCTGCATTACATCCTTCAATTCATATAGTTCTTCTGGCACATGATTTGAAATAATACAAATCTTTTTTAATTCCTTTTGATTTGGTAGGGAATAGGATTCAAAGAACTGACTTTCTACCGAGTTTTGAAACAAAAACAAATTATTCGAATAAGGTTTTACCGTATCTGCACACTCTTTGCTGACTACACTAATCAAGTCAGCTCTTTGATAACATTCCGGAAGTGTCTCATATTCATTAAAAGAGGATAATTTTGAAACTATCAAATATCGATATCGAATTGAATAATGGCTACATAAATAATCATAGACAGGAAAATGCTGAATAAAGACAATATCAAAATAATCCTCTTCCAGTTTTTCATTTTGGCATTCAATCACCTTAAAATCATCACAAAAAGCTAACAACGGATAGGACTTGGAATAAACAACGATTGTCACTTCATATCCATTTTTCTTAAATTGTCTAGCCAGCTCCAATGTATGTAATTCGGATCCTGTATATTTTTGCAGATACAAATTCGTCATCAGTACTTTTTTTGACATATTTTTCCCTCCTGCACATCTATTTCTGACAGATAAACAAGCCCGCATCTTTTGTAATTCGAATCATCCCATTGTCTTTCAATCTATCTTCTATATAATGTTTAAATTCTGTCAACTTTGGCCCTAAAATATCATTCTGATTTCCATGGCAGCTCATAATATAATCCACTAATGGTTGTGCCTGATTTACTATTAAAGAATCTTCATATGGAACGAACTGAACAGACTTAAAATATTTCTTTAAAATTATCTCACCATTCTCTATTCCAAAAACATCATATAAACTATTTTGTGATAGTTCAACTCTAGGATCAAAAGACTGAACAAGCTCTGTAATTTCTATCATATGGTGTTTACCATAAGTACTACAATAAAAAATACCATTGTCTTTTAAAACTCTACATACCTCAGATAATCCTTTATCTAGATTTTGAATATAAAATAATACATGATTTGCGATAGCTGCATCAAAATAACCATCTTTAAAAGGAATCGCCTGGCAATCCACAACAATGCAATTGTAATCTTTGCCTAGTTTCTTTCTCACCTCATGAACCATACCTTCAGAAATATCAGATAAAAAGATTTCTCTATTTCTTAAATCAATATTTCTATTTTCCCAAATTTTACCATTACCACATCCTATTTCTAATAAACGATTCACTTTTGAGAAATTAATTTGGCTAAACAACCAATTAAACCATCCTGTTTTATTCGTTGAAAATTGATCATGTAAAGAAATTCTAACATTCAAATTGTTAGAATTTTTATACTGTTCTACAATCCTAGACTCAATATCAAACATCTGTAATAAAGAGATAATCTGATTCCAATCTATATTTTTTTCATCCACATTTTGTACGAAAGCTTCCATAGAATCTCGAATCACCTGTAAATGCTTCATTTGACTATCCAATAGATCAACTTGCATGGAAAAGGATTCTTTAACATTTTGTTCCTTAGAAACCATAGGATAAATTTCTTCTAATGAAAAGCCCATATGTTTTAAAGATAATATCTTTTGTAGCTTCAATAAGTCAGACTGGGTATACCTTCTATATCCATTTTCCATAACAAAAGAGGGTTTTAACAACCCTATTTTATCATAATATCGAATGGTACGTTCTGTTACATTTGCCAGTTTGGCAAATTGACCAGTAGAATATGTTTTCATAACTCAATTAAATAATAATTATTGTATTCGTCAGATTCTATAACTAATTTTCCCATTTGCTCTACAAGAATATTTTTATTTTCTTCATCAAATACAAGAATATATTGAATATTCTTGTATTTGATTAGACTAACTACATCATATACATCATGATTTTTACCAAGACAAAAATTATTAAGTAAGTCATTCTCATTTTCATTTAGTTTCGGTAATCCATCGCGATCATGTATTTGTATTCTGTTAGAAGCTGTGACTAATCCTACTGAATACGCTGTTTTCTGATTGTAAGTAAAAATCTCAGGTGCATACAAAGTATAATTACCATATGTTAGTGTATTAAAGTAGGCTCCTATTCTATCATAAATATCTAACGTCATTGTAGTAGAAAAATCTAAAACTCTGGAAAAGTTCCATCCTGCATTTGAAATTCCTGAGCCTAAAAAAGAAAAATTTAAAAAGTAATTTATATGCGAAAAAAAGAAAGTAATTATAATTGTTATTGAGGCAAATGAAACTATATTTGGAATCCATACTTTCTTAGAGCTAAAAATAAAATGATAAAATTGAATGATACTAACTCCTACAGCAAACAATACTAAATATTGAACAGATGAGATTGTTCTGTTAATCACAAAAAACATATTAAATGCAGTAAGAGAATAAAGTTCTACAAAATATGTTTTAAAAAATAGCAAAGTTAACATAACCAAGATTAGAGCCACGCATTTTTTCTGAACGCCTTTTGAAAATAGCAAAACTAGAATCATAAAAACTGGTCCAACTATTAAGAGTATATCGTTTTTATACCAAACCTCTGCAAACCCAAGAAATCCATTAATACTCTCTTGAAAGCTACTAGTATTAATAACCGATAGGTGATCCAAATGTTTTGTTAATAAAAGCATAAAAACTATGATTAAAGAAAGAAAACCATTAATCCATCCCCATTTTTTATATGAATCTTTTCTTTTTAGATAAACAACAAAATTATAAGATAGCTTAGCTACAATAGCTACTATTAAAAATAAAAGGAAAACCTGAATAAAAATTGTTGAAAAACTTATAAAGGCCACAGAAACAATAGCCATAATTATTAATTTTCTAAATTCAATCTTTTCTATTAATGGATATGAGAAAATAGTAAGGGTAGGAATAGCTAGCATTCGTACTACCGATCCTCCATAAAACGCAGCTGTCTGAAATTGCCACAGATCATAGGAATGTATTCTTAATGCCGCAATAGGTATCCCCTCTTGTAAATATCCACACGGAATTAAGAATAAAAAGAAAGGTACGATCGCATACTGAGAAAAATAATTCTCTTTAATGAATAATTCTGCTAAACTCTTATAAACTATTGAAAACAACACATATGTATGCACAGTCATTGTTACTCGACAAAAGAAAGTTAAATCAATATGAAAAATAGAGGCAAAAAAACTATAACTTAATTCATATGTATTTAATATACGAATTATATTAACTGAACTGTCTATTAATAGCGTTCCATTATAATAATTCTCGTTTAATAATTGGTTAGTATCAATTAAATTTACCATCTTTCCAATATAATAAAAGTCATCATAATTTTGTTGGTAGATAGGTAGTTCATTTGATATAGAGAATATAGTAAATAAAGCTACAAAAAGTACACAAATCCAATTATCTTTTAAAAACCGTTTTACTGCTTTAGAAAAGAATGTTCCGTTAATAACATCTAATTTCAATGTCTTTTTCCTTATTATAAAAAAATCAATAATAACGAGCACTAATAATTGCAAAATAAAATAAAGATTCCAACTTGTTTTAAGTAATTGGCAAAAAAAACCAATTACAAAAAAAATAAAAGATGTGCCTAAAAAACCTAAAATATATCTATGTTTTGAATTTTCTATGTTGAAATTCCCTAAAAATATTAAATAAGAGCCAATAATAGAATATTGGAAATATAAAAATAGAAAAAAAATAGCAGTTAATATCCAATTCATATTAAACATCCTTATGATTCTCGTTATATATCATTATACTTATCTTCTGAACTAATTCTTGATGTTTTGCTTTTAGTTTTGAAATCTGTATTGCTTGCACAAATAATAGTATGTAAAGGAAAAAAATAAATACAGAAAAAATGAAATTGCTAGTCGACATAAATCCGAGTTTATTTGATATAAAAGTTGAAATTTCTGGAAATAAACTCAATATTAATAACATAAAAGACCAAACTATCCAGACGATAGAATCATCTATATTCAATCCATTCTTTCTGATTTTTACAATTATAAAAATTAATGTTAAAAAACTAGTAATTAAAAAAACTATAGATAGTTTCATAGTAACCTCCTATTTTTTTCTAAACGGCTGAATCAAAAAAATTGAAATAATCATTCTGGACATATATTTAATAGTATTTATTAAATTTAGGTAGGATTCCCCAAACTCTCTTTCACTCATCTCCACTTGAACTTCTTTTACCTTACATCCTTTTTTTAACATATAGACTAAAGTATCCGGTTCTGGAGGATTATTCATGCTTAAAGCATAATCAGGTATACATTTTCTATTATATGCCCGTAATCCACTTGTTGGATCGTTTATTTTTTTCCCCGTAGTCAATCTTATACTTAAAGCTATGATACGGCTTCCAATCATTCTTGGATTCCAAGGCTTCTTTTTTGTTAAATAGCGAGAACCTATAATGATATCATAGCCATTTTCTATCTGTTCAATCATTGGTTTGACATACTTCGCTGAGTGCTGACCATCACCATCAAATTGTATAACCACTTCATATCCCTTCTCCATAGCAAATCTAAAACCTGTTTGAACAGCACCGAATAATCCCTGATTACAAAATCCATTAATGTAGTTATAGTGATTCTCATTTAATACGTTAATAGTTCCGTCTGTTGATCCATCGTTGACTATAACATAATCAATATCTGGACAATTTAATCTTAAATCTTCGACAACTTTTTTAATGTTTAACTCCTCATTATATGCAGGAATTACAACCAATGCATTTCTTTTTTTCATAATCACACCACAATTTCTTCTAATCTCTTTTCAAAGTATACGATTGTCCCATATATGCTAAATTCGGATTATAATATGGATCCCCTTTTTTCAGTATTTCGGGCCATCGATTTCTAAATGTATGTATTTCATTATTAAATCTTTGTACTTTTTCTGGAGAATCTTCAGCACCTCGAGATTTAGACTCATAATGATATAAAAGAGCATACGGATTATATACAATTAAATATCCTTTTTCCCTAACTTTTAGGCAGAAATCAATATCATTAAACGCAACTTTTAAATCCTCAGATAATCCCTGCACCATTTTAAATATTTCTTTTTTGACCATCAAACAAGCTGCTGTTACTGCACTTAAATCTTGAGCACAAAGTATACGACCAAAGTAACCTGGCGCATTCATTGGTTCCCCCACAAAGCTGTGTCCAGCTATTCCGCCAAGCCCTACTATAACACCTGCATGTTGAATGGTATCATCATCATAGACAAGTCTGGAGCCAACGATTCCAACTTCTTTTCTCTGACAGAAGCTTAACAATTCTTCCAGACAGAATTCATCCATCATCTCTGTGTCGTTATTCAATAACAGTAAATACTCACCTGATGCATGCTGTGCTCCAAAGTTATTTATTGCTGAGTAATTAAACTCATCTTTCCAATACACAACTTTTATACAGTCATATTCATTTTCCAATGTATGATAATAATCAAATGTAGTATGTTCCGTACTATTATTTTCAATTATGATAATTTCAAAATTTTTATAATATGATTTAAAAATTGATCGTATGCATTTTTCCAAGTCATCTATATGATCTTTGTTAGGAATCAGAATCGAAATTTTATCTGCACGAAGAATATCATACTTCACTCTGTAAAGCCCCAGATTCTCTTGCATGGTTACTGTCCCTGAAAGATGAAGACGGTCCAAATGTGATTGAATAGCTCTTTTGCCTGCTTCAAAAGCATATAGCTTGCTTTGTGGATTCGAAGCGGTTGAACTTGAGTGCATGCGCCAATGATATAAAATTTTTGGAATATGATAGATCTCTTCTTCTTTCAATACTTCAACGCATCTTAAAATAAAATCATAATCCTGTGCCCCATCGTACTCTTTTCTAAAGGATCCCACTTTTTCTATCAGTTCGCGACTGACAACCAAAAAATGACAGATATAGTTTACACTTCTCAGAAGATCAATATTAAAATCCGATTTAAAATGTGGATCTTTTACAACTTTTAGATCCGTCATATATTTATCTTCATCTGAGTAAATAAAGGGATACTTTTTTTTCTGCAACCAACTAACAACTTCATACAAGGCATTGGGTGTTAGTAAATCATCATGGTCATAAAAACCTATGTAATCTCCTGTAGCCATATGTAAAGCTGCATTCATATTTTCTGAAATACCGAAATTGTCCGAGAGCTTCTCATATTTGATTCTCGCATCAGTCAAATGATTCGATTCCATATAATTCTGAACGCCATTATTAGTACTTCCATCAGCAATGCACAATTCCCAGTTGGCATATGTCTGATCTAGTACCGATGAAATCATTTCCTTCAAAAATGGAATAGGGGTATTATAGGCCGCTACGATCAAACTGATCTTAGGCGAATAAGTAAATTTTATATTTCTCTGTTCATTTAATTCGTCTCTTGTTGGTTGATGGTTGATAAACCACTGCTCATAAGTAATTTCTGTAGATGGTCCCAAAGCCAGACGATGTGCAAACTTAAAAAAGCCATTCTGTCTGAAATATCTAACAGCCTTCTTCAGATTTTCTTTATTTACATTTCTAGCATAGGAACTAAAAAGATTACGTACGCTTTTATATTGTTTATTTTGCGAAATCTCATATTCCGCCCCATCACATTCAATAAAAACTTTAAATGTTTCATCTGCTTTAAACTGCAATTGAAAACCACAACATCTCTGTGATTCTGGTAAATCATAAATATCCGCAACATCATTTCGAAAACTCCACTGACAGACTTGATCTATCAAATTATGATTTTTCGTGCTTCGAATGCGAAACTCTAATGGAGTACCAGACAATGAAAAAGCCCATCCGGATACATTCTGTTCGTTTTGCTCAGAAATTAGGCTATCAATATTGTATTCAAACGGATATATATCTTTGATTTTATTCAATTTATCATGCCCAACATTAAAAATTCGTTGTCTGTCATCTTTTGCACAGGCAAAAACCTGAACTTGATTAGGAGTAGTTTGTTTCAAATCTACAAAAATCTGAAATCCAATTTTTTTATTTTCAATAGTTTCACCATAATATTGAAGTACATCTTTTCGAATAAAACGTTTTAAAGAGAAAGGGCATGTTTCATTATTTATGATAACCTGATATTCCAGTTCCCCAGCCTCTTCATTAAAGCACCATCCCTCTATTTTTATATAGGATCGTTCTTTACACTCTTTGTATTTAATATCATCCAAACTGTATTTAATCTTCATAGATCTGTACCCTTTCTGTCCATTAAAGCTTTTCAGCAAATCCTCTTTCTAGTTTTTTGAATATACCATATCCGACAATAAGAATAACTAGAGACAATATCAATACCATGAATAAACTAGTAAAATCTGGCCACTGGTGATACATAAAAATATCCCTGTATCCTTCAATCAATACTGTAAAAGGATTTAAAGATATGATTCTTTGCAGTAAACCTGCTCCATCCAATACACTCATCTGATATAGAATAGGAGCAGCATAAAAGCCCATATTTAACAAAAAACTAACAACATATTCGATATCCTGTACATAGACTTCTAAGGCACTTAATATGAAAATTACGCCTAAGCTCAAAATCATCTCTATCACTGCGATAACTGGTAACAAAATCAAATGATAGGAAATTCCTGCTCCCGTACCAATACAAAAAATAACAACAATAATGCATGAAATGAAAAAATTGATAATTCCACTCAAGGCCTGTGAGATCAACAAGATTTCCCTAGGAAAATATACCTTTTTGATAATACCGGCGTTAGTTATCATAGATACAGTTCCCGCATTAACTACGGATGTAAAAAAGGTCCAGGGGATAATTCCGGTTACCAGATAACATAAATAATTATCTGCTGTTCCTGCTCTTCCCATAATAAAAGGAAAAACAATCCAATATACTACTACTTGTAACAGAGGATTTAGAAAAGACCACAGCACACCTAAAAAAGAGCCTTTATATTTCCCTCGAATATCTTTTTTTACATTTGTTTTCAACAGTTCACGATAACTATATATATCTTTCCAAATTTGCATAATATCCTTCTACTCTTTATAAAATTCTATTTCCTTTGAAGTTACTTCTTTCTCATTTCGATCGAAACAACATGCTTTTAAGATGTGTTTCCCTTCTTTCAGGTCCTGCACCCGTAGTTCTGCTTTCCACCCCAATGTATCGGCATCCAGGTATCCTTCAAACTGCTCTAGGTACGCATCATAAACATCATTACGAGGCTCTCTTTGAATCTGTTCTACTTCTTCTCCATCCAAAATAACTTTTAACTTAGCTTCTTCATCATCTGTAACAAGCCATCCTCTTAACAAAAAAGATTCTCTTGTATTATTTATAATAGATAAATCTCTAGGAGAATCAATATTGATAATCGACTTACTTTTATAAATTCCTTTTTGTTTGGCTTTCTTAATCTCTTCTTTATGATCTATAGCACTCTGTTTTAAGTATTCATCAATAACATAGACAGGATCACCATCCAATCGTAATTCTCCTCTATAGATCCAAATAGCTCTGTGGCATAGTTCCTTAACTGTGCCTAAACTATGAGAAACAATAACAATCGTTTTTCCTGAGTCCCTTAACTCTTCTAATTTCGCATAACATTTATCCTGAAAATGCTGGTCACCTACTGCCAAAATCTCATCAATCAATAAGATATCCGCATCTACATTAATCGCAACTGAAAATGCTAATCGCATATACATACCGGAAGAATATGTCCGGATGGGATTATCAATAAAATCTCCCAGCTCAGAAAATTCAATAATTTTATCCAATCGCTGGTCTATTTCTTTACGAGTTAATCCAAAAATTGAAGCATTAAAGTATATGTTTTCTCTTCCTGTAAAATCTTGATGAAATCCCGCTCCTAATTCCAATAAAGAAGTGAGTTTCCCATTTGTTTCAATTGTTCCATCATTAGGAAAAATAATTTTAGTCATCAGTTTCAATAACGTAGATTTTCCTGAACCATTTGTACCAATCAACGCTACCGTTTCTCCTTTTTTTATATTTAGATTTATATTTTTTAAAACTTGATGAACTTCAACATTTCCCCTATTCCAGAAAAGAAGTTTGTCTTTTAATGTATTTGCTCGATCATATTCAATTTTGAAATACTTTGACATATTTCTAACTTCAATTGCATTCTGATTTTCCATGCGACCACCTCATTAGTCAAACAGTCTTATTTTAGCATAAATCATAGATTAAACAAATTAAGCATCTGTTATTCATTATGAAAATATACATAAAAACAAAATAATAACGAATAAACTACTTA
>AUXO017489251.1_pt1 | contig 21067 bp, 16 predicted proteins | sample 768731 | NCBI WGS metagenome assembly AUXO01 (sample SAMN02715735, study PRJNA202380) | gut metagenome | biome: sheep rumen | host: Ovis aries | place: New Zealand: Palmerston North
GCATGTGGAACATTTGGCATAACTTTCTGAGCTGCTTCAATACCCATGATATTTGCAGGCATATGAAGCGGTCCAAGATCGATTACTTCACGGAATCCTGCAAGAACTTCCGGTGTTACAAGAACAGACTTTGTAAACTTTTCGCCGCCATGAAGAACGCGGTGTCCAACAGCACCAATTTCACTGAGATCAGAAATAACTCCAGTTTCCTTATCTGTAATCATCTTGAGGATAAGTTCAATTGCTTCCTTATGTGTAGGACAAGGACTTTCAAGTTCAGTCTTTTTTCCCTTTGCTTTGTGTGTAATACAAGAACCTTCAATTCCTATTCTTTCTACAACGCCATTTGCAAGTACTTCTTTGTTATCCCAGTCATAAACCTGGTATTTTGCAGATGATGAACCACAGTTCAACGTCAAAATTGTCATTGCCATTTTGCATACCTTCTCTAAAAACGAATAATTTGCAAAAATTGTATAACTATTAAAATAATTTTTCAACTTTCAATAAAACTTCAATAAAAATCATTCTTTTGCTTTATTTTCCGTGTTTAGTAGTTTTTTTAAAAATTTACATTAGAATATAAATGGTTATATGAATTGGAGGAAAATCATGTCAGTACAAGAATTCTACGAAAGAATCAACGGTGATTATAAATCAATTGCAGCTCTTTTTAAAACTGATGAAAGAATTTTAACTTTATTAAAAATGATATTTGAAGATGAGAATTTTGACCTTCTCAGAAAATCTATGGCCAACCAGGACTACGAAACTGCATTCCGTGCAGCACATACAATGAAAGGATTCTGCCTTAACCTCTGCCTTACTCAGCTTCAAAAATCAGTCTCTGACCTTACAGAAGCTCTTCGTGGTACAGTAAAACCAAATGCCACAGAATTATACAAAATTGTAGAAGATGATTATGCAAATCTTCTCAAAAACCTGAATGAACTTGTTCATGAATAGTTCAAGGAGAATTTTCAATGTTTTCCAACAAGATCCTTATCATAGATGATTCAAAAATCAACCATGAGATCCTTAAAGACATTATTAGTTCCAACTACGAAATTCTTGAAGCATATAATGGACAGGAAGGATTGAGCATTATTCAGCGTAACAAAGATGAAATTACACTTATTCTTCTTGACATTGTGATGCCTGTTATGGGCGGATTAGATGTTCTTTCAAATCTTAAGCAGACTGCAACTACAGATGAAATTCCAGTAATGATAATTTCTTCTGAAACAGATACAGACCAAATGAGCCGTGCTTATGACCTTGGTGCAATAGATTTTATTCAGCGTCCTTTTAATCCTGAAATTGTTATGCGCCGAATTCAAAACACAATTGCACTTTACAGCAAAAAGCGCAATCTTGAAAAATTCGTCGTAAAACAGTTTTTTGAAAAAGAAAGAAACAATCAGACAATGATTGAAGTTCTTGCAAATATCGTTGAATTCCGTAACGGAGAAAGCGGAACTCATGTTGTTCACATTCATGCGTTTACAAATATCATTCTTCATACTCTCAAAAATCTTGTCCCTCAGTACAATATTTCCCCAGAAATGATTACTGATATTTCAAATGCAAGTGCTCTCCATGATATTGGAAAGATTTCTATTCCTTCAAAAATCCTCAATAAACCTGGACGCCTTACAGACGAAGAATTCGACATAATTAAATCTCATGCAGCAAAAGGTTCAACCATCCTTGAAAATACAGAGGCATATGAAAAATCTTCATTCCTTAAAACAGCCCGTGATATTTGCCGCTGGCACCACGAACGCTGGGACGGAAAAGGTTATCCTGATGGACTTAAAGGAAATGAAATTCCTCTTTCTGCCCAGGTTGTTGCCCTTGCTGATGTTTATGATGCACTCACAAGCAAACGCTGTTACAAAGATGCAATTCCACATGAAAAAGCAATTCAGATGATTCTTAACGGTGAATGTGGAAATTTCAATCCAGATCTTCTTGAATGTCTTAAAATCCTTTCTCCTGAACTTAAAAATGGTTTAGACGAAGAATATCTGTCAAAAATTGAACTAGAAGAAATTTCTGCAACTGCAATGAATCTTATGTCAAATCTCGACAGCATTACTTCTGTTCTCTTCTAATCAAACTTCTATTTTTCCAAAGTCTACTTATTCCAAAACATCCGCATTTAATCTATGATAGCTCATATTGGAATTACAGAAGAAAATTTTAAATAGCTTTAATTTAGAATTATTATAGATATAATAAAATTGGCGCGAAAGAGTGTTCAACGCGACTGGAAGCCAATTTTATTAATTTTTTATAAAAACTCGAAGTTAAAACAAAATATATTCAGGAGACAAGACTTATGTTTTTTGAAAAAAAAGATAAAACCCCTTCACAGACAGTAATTGAAGATGTTTGTAAAATCAAAAAAGGTGAAAGAGCACTTATCATCGCAAACCCTGCAACAGCCGCAATTGCACAAAATCTTTATCATGCATGCATCGAGGCAAATGCAAAGCCAACGTTGATTTATCAGCCGACAAAAACTTCAAATGATTTTGCAGAAGAAACAGTTGTTGGTGCAATCAAAACTGCCCCGGATATAATTTTTTCTATTTCAGAATGTAAACTCGGAAAAGATGAAAAAGCAATCGCAAATCCGATGAAAGCTGATGACGGAAAAATGTACGACAATACTTTTGATTATCTTTTGAACGGCCAAAAATCAATTCGTGCAGTCTGGACTCCGGGTCTTACGCAGGACATGTTTGACCGCACAGTAAATATCGATTACAAACTTCTTGGTGAACGATGCAAAGCTCTCTGCGAAAAATATGTAAATGCAGAAAGCGTTCATGTTACGGCAAAAGGCGGAACTGACATTGTTGTAGGTTTAAAGGGAAGAGAAGGAATGGTTGATGACGGTGACTTTTCTAAACCAGGAAGTGGCGGAAATATTCCTGCGGGAGAAACATTCATCAGCCCTGTTGTTGGAAGTTGCAGCGGAAAAATTGTTTTTGACGGAAGCATGACTTTCAGCAACGGAGATTCTATTCTTGAAACTCCAATTACCTGTGAAGTCGTAAACGGTTTTGTAACAGAAGTAACCGGCGGAGAAGAAGCCAAACGACTTTTAAAAGATATTCAGACTGCAGAAAAAAAAGCAATCGAAATGGAAAAAAGCGGAAAGCTTCCAAAAGGGCAGGGTGAAATCTACGCAAAAAACGCACGCAATATCGGTGAACTTGGAATCGGTCTTAACCCAGCTGCAAACATTACAGGAAACATGCTTGAGGATGAAAAGGCATTCAGAACATGCCACTTTGCAATCGGTGAAAATTATGACGGAGACGCACCTGCTCTAATTCATTTTGACGGAGTTGTCCGCGAACCGACAATCGTCATCAAATATACTGACGGAACAGAATATACGGTTCTTGAAAACGGAGATCTGAAAATCTAATTTTCTAAAATCTAATTTCTAATCTTTCTGCGCGAACTTGGTGCACTGATCTGCAAAAGTATCGCGCGTCATGTTTTCATTGTGCTTAAGCATGCTTGCAGGAATTCCGTAAGCTTTTTCAAGCTCTTCATTTGTCATTACTTCTTCCGGAGTTCCAAAAGCCATATCTTTATTCGGATGAATTAAAAGCACATTCTCTGCATATTTACGGCTGAGTTCAAGCTCATGCATTGAAATATACATTGCCGTTTTTGTTTTCAACGAATAACTTTTTAAATACTCAAGTGCGGAATGTTTCTGTCTGTCTTCCATCGCAAACAAAGGTTCATCCATAAACACGCTGGCGCTTCCATACAAAAGACTGAATGCCAGAAGCACCCTTTGATTTTCACCTTTGCTTATTTTTGTAAGACCATGATTCATTACCTGAGAAAGTTCAAAAACATCAACGACTTCACTAAACAAATCATCACACTTTATGCCCTTTGCCTTTCCCTTGAGATTTCCATTTGAATACACATAAGACAAAAGCTGTTCAACTTTATCTTCGCTTTCAAATTCCATGTTCTGATAAATCACAGAGGCAAGAAGATTTTTCTGCTCTTCAGGCAAAGAAGCAATATCCTGTCCGCCCAAAAAGACTTTACCTGTTGAAGGCAAAATTCTTCCGCTTGCAAGAAGCATGAATGTAGATTTTCCGCATCCATTTGGCCCGATAATACTTGTAAAGCTTGCAGGAATTCCGCCTGTAAAATGCTCAAAAACTGGTTTTGCAACAAGCGGATTTCCGTTCTGATCGAGCTCATCATCTTCTACAGGATAAGCATAAGTTACGTCGTTGAAGTCGATAAAGTTCATTCTATTCAATCTCAGCGTTTTCTACTTTTTCAAGACGAATTTCTTTTCCGGCTGCAATGAGTTTTTTACCTGCAACATGTGCCACATGATCAATAACTTTATATTCAACCTTGCAGAAACGGTCAATGTCGATTTTTGCAGGTTTTTCTACAGCGCCATCAAAGCCTTCAAGAGTAACAAGTGTTCCAGGAGCTGCCCATGGTGCTGTTAAAAGTTCAACTTTTTCTTTTCCGTCTTCTGTATAATCAGAAGCAAGAAGCATACCGTGGCTTTCAACGCCCTTCATCTTACGTGGAGCAAGATTTGATGCAATGATTACATGCTTACCAAGAAGTTCTTCCGGCTGAAGATATGGACGCAAACCTGACTGAATGATTCTTTCTGTTCCGCTTCCGTCATCCATTGTTTCAATATAAAGTTTGTCACCCTGTGGATTTGTATCAACCTTAAGGATTTTTGCAACTTTAAGTTCAATGTATTTATTGTAATGTTCAACAGGATTGAATGCTACAGGTGCATTTGCTTTTGCTGCTTCTGCCTGAGCTGCTTTCTTTTCTGCGGCTTCTTTATCAGCTTTTGCATCATTGTGTGCACCAGCTTCCATAATGTATTCAAGGTCGATTTCACCTGCTACACAAGGAACTCCAACCTGCCAGTTTTCAAGAACCTGCGGATGAATTTCACCAAACACACCGCACTGCTTTCCGTTTACAATGATTGCAGCCTGACGTCCAGGAATAAAGCGAGGATCTTCACTTTCCTTAACTTCATACTTATGATCAAGATAATAAAGAATTGTGCTTACTTCAGAAGCTGCATCGTTAAAGTTTGCGTTGTTGCTTGCAGTCAAAAATCCGAGGGACTGAATTGTTTTTGTTCCTGTATTTTCACTCGGCTCGATAAATGCAATTTTTCCAACTTCAAAAATTTTGTGAGGATATACAGCGTTTCCACTCTGAGCTTCTGCTTCAAACAAAGATGCAATAATTGAAGGACGGATAAACTGATAGTTTTCACTCATTGGGTTTGCAATTTCAATTACGTCTTTTGCATCAACATTCATGTTGTCAATGTAAGTCTTTTTTGAACCAAGATAATTGAAAATCATTTCCTGATATCCAAGACCTGCCATGATTCCCTTTACCTTGCGGCTGTATGTTGTAATCGGAAGCAAACGTCCAACTGTAAATTCATTTGGCTTAACAGGCTTAAAATTATCAAGGCCGTATCCAATCATTACGTCTTCAATAACATCAACTTCATGAAGGAAGTCATTGCGGTAAGCTGCAGGTGTTACAGTAAATTTCTCACCATCTACAGTTACCTTGTTGCCCATATTTTCAAGAGCCTTAACAACATCATCTTTTGTAAAACTCATTCCAAGCTTCTTGTTGATTGCAGCAAGAGTTGCACTTGTAGGCTTCTGGAAATAGAAAGGAGTTACAATATCTTTTCCGTATTTTGTTTCATATGGATGCTGAACTTTTACAGGAAGAATCTGATATCCTGCATCAAAGAAATCACATGCAACAATGTTTGCAGCAAGCATAAGATTTTCAATGTCATCACCTGTAAGCTCAACCATCAGTTCCTTATCGCCAACTTCAATCTGTCCAAGAGTTGCACTGTTGATAATCGGGCTCATGCTCATGATTTCTCCAGAGTCATCCTGAAGAACAGGGAACTTTTCAAAATTCTTAATGATGTCACCGAAATCTTTTCCCTTTGGATGCTTCTCAAGAATTTCGCGACATGTCATTTTTTCTTCACTCTGAAGCGGAACAAATGAAGTCTTATCAGGATCTGCTGCTATATAGTGAACAGGCCACTTAAGGTTTGATGCACGATAAACTCCCATTGAAAGAGACTTTCTCTTGCGTCCAAAGTTCCACGCAAGTTTTTCCTGTGTCTGCATGATGTCAATCAGCATACCGTTATCAATCGGCTTTCCACTGATTACAAATGCAACCATGTAAGGGCGGATTTTTTCCAGCGCAGGATCTACGATTGCAACACGATTTCCACAATCCTTAAGATTTCCTTCTGTTGAAAGGAATACAGAATAATCGCTGTGCTTTGCTCCTTCATGTTCACGAAGACATCTTGTAACACCACCAGTAGACCACAAGTCAGGACGGTTTGTATCGTTAAGTTCGATTTTAATTACACGGTCATCTTCTTTATCTGCTTCATTTGGCTTTTCATCAAGTTCAGCTTTTGCGCATGTAAGTTTCTTTTCAAAAAGTTCCCAGTCTGTGTATTTTTTTCCCAAAAGTTTCCAGAATAATTTTTCGTTTACTTCAATTTTTGGCATAATATCCTCGATTCTGCCCTCTGAGGGGCTCTTTTTTAGTGAGAATATTTTAATCTAATGGAAGAATTTGTTCAAGAATTTGAACATAGACCTGCCAGCTATCAAAAGCTTTGTAACTTTTCTATATTAGTATTATTATTTTAGCTATGAAGCTTAAAATACTTCCTGTACTTTTTTTCATATGTACAATTTCTTTATCTGCAGAAGAAAAAATTGAAAATCTGATTGCTGGTTACTTCAAAAACAACCTTGATCTTCTTACTCTTTCCGCAGACATGGACAATGCGATTTTAAATAATAAATCTGCTGAAATTTCAAACGGTTTTTCAATTCAGCTTGCTTCAGGCTCAATTGAAATTTCCCGCAATGAAAAAGACAAAACAGAAATTTCTTTTGCTCCAAGTACATCAATTACTTTTCCCCAGGCAAATAATCTTACGGCTTCTGTCTCATCTTCAATCAAACTTCTGGACGGCTCAAAGGAAAAAGCAACTACAAAACTTTCATTAAGTGCAGATTTAATTTCAGGAAACGCTGCAAAACGAAGCATAACGCTTGAAGAATCAAAACGTGCAGTTCTTGTTGCACAGAGAAATCTTCAAAATGGATTTATAAATGCTGAAACAGAATTTTATGAAAACCTGAAAAAGCTTTACAAAATCGGGATGAACATTACTTCCGCACAAAAAGATCTTTACGAAGACAATCTTGATTTTGAAAAAATTCAGGCACAAGGGTACAGCACGGGAAGCACCAAATATCGTCTTGCAAAAATGGAAGTTCTTTCGAGCCAGAGAAAAGTAGATCTTTATCAGCACGAGCTTGAACGTGAGACAAGAATTTTTGCAGGAAAATGCGGTTACTCTGTTTCAACAAATGCCGCTGATTTTTTGCCGTCTGTGATTCCTCAGGTTGAAGCTCTGAACATAAAAGATTTTCCAAAAGAAAATTTTACAAAAACAGAAAATGCTGTGTGGAATGCGTACATAAATCAAAAGAAAAGAGACGCAGATTATGATTTTACTCTTTCCGCAAACGCAGGCTACACTTTTGATAATGAAATCCACGATGACAAATTTAAAAATACAGTTGACTTAGGAACTTCATTAACGTGGCTTAAAACAGGACTAACTGCAAATGCCGGTGTTTCAATCCCTACAGATAATTCTAATCCTAAATATATTTTTGGACTTACAATTATTCCAAATCAGTTTCGGCTGAATAAAATTTCAAAAGAACAGGAAGCCGTTGCCGCTAACAAAGAAAAAATTCAAATCACATCTTCAAAAACAGATTACGTTACAACAGTAATTTCTCAGCGCACTACACTTTCAGATTTAAAATGGAACAAAGAAAAAAATAAAGAAATCTTTGACATGTATGACACTCTGGAAAAAGATTCCGCAGTCAATCTTGAAAAAGGATACATTACAGAAAGTGAATACAATTCTGTAAAAGCAAACAAAGAAAACTACAGAATCCAGTGCCTCATTGATGACATTGAATTCATTTTATACAACAACACAACAAAACTTTATTTTACCCGTGATGAGGAATTAAAACATGAATAAAAAAATCAAACGATATCTTATTGGTATTGCCTCTGTCATTCTTCTTGTTATTATTCTTGTTCTTATAAAAAATTTCATTGCACAAAAAAATGCCGCAAATACTTTTTATGTTGTTAAAGCTGAAAAATATGAAAATGTCATAAGTGTTGCGGGTGTTGTTTCTGCAAATCAGGAACAGAAGCTTCAAGCTCTTTCAAACGGAACTGTTGTTGAAGTTTTTGTAAAACAGGGCGACCATGTAAAAAAAGGTGACGTAATCATTCAGCTGGATGATACTACTGAACAATATAAGCTTGCTCAGCATGATTACGATCTTGAGCTTACAAAAATAAACGGTTCAAAAAAAGAACTTGCACTTAAGCAGACAGAACGAAAATCTCTTGTGCAGAAAATTGCAGAACGTAAAGTTACAGCTACTTTTGACGGAATTATCGCAGCTATTGATGTTTCAGTCGGTGATTCTCTTGAAGCAAAAGATTCTGTTGGTTCACTTGTTGATACTTCAAGTCTGATTGCAGAAGTTGAAATTGCTGAAACTGATGTTGCCAAGCTTAAAGTAGGGCAGGAAGTTGAATTCTCTTTCCCTTCATATCCAGGGATTGTAAAAGGCTTTGTTACAGGATGGCCTGCAATTGGTGAAGTTACTTCGCGCGGTGCAACTGTTGTAAAAGCTCAGTTAAAAATCAATAATTATCCTGAAAGCATCCTTCCGAATTTCTCATTCAGCGGAAAAATCAGAATCAGCCCGGACGAAAATTATCTTGTTGTAGAACGATATGCTGTTGCACGAGAAAATGAAAAAGCTTACGTAAAGACAGTTGACGGAAAAAAGATTCCTGTTGAAGTAGTTCCATTTTCAAGCGAATACGTAAAAATTGTAAAAGGTGATGTTAAGGCTGGAGACAAACTCAAGCAGTTAACAACTCCAAAAAAATCCGGCGGGAGACCTGACGGTAACAACAAAAGCAGCACAATGGGTGGCATGGGCGGAATGCCTGCAATGAGAAGATAAAATGGCAGAACATGTTATTGAACTTTCTGATGTAAAAAAAGAATACGTCATGGGAGACCAGACAGTTTTTGCACTCAGAGGCGTAAGCTTTACAATCGATCAGGGGGAATTCGTTACGATTATGGGTCCTTCTGGAAGCGGAAAATCAACCTGCATGAACATGATTGGTTGTCTGGACAGACCTTCAAGCGGAACCGTAAAAATCAACGGACGTGATATTTCTCAGATGACAGAAAAAGATCTTTCATATTTGCGAAACGTTACAGTCGGATTTGTTTTCCAGCAGTACTTTCTTTTACCCGCTATGACTGTTCTAGAAAATGTAATGCTTCCCCTTCGATATTCTGGTGTTCCACGCGAAGAAAGAATAGCTCTTGCAAAAGAGGCACTAAATAAAGTCGGGCTTTCAGAAAGAATAAATCACAGACCTCACGAACTTTCTGGTGGACAAAAACAGCGTGTTGCAATTGCCCGCGCAACAGTTACAAAACCAAAAATCATTCTTGCGGACGAACCTACTGGCGCTTTGGATACCGCAACTGGAAAAGCCGTAATGAATCTGTTTAAAGAAATAAATGACAGCGGCACAACAATCGTTATAGTCACACACGATCCTCGAATCGGTGAAAGCTCAAAAAGATGCATCAAAATTCTGGACGGTCTCTTATGTTAGAAGATTTTATTTACGCATTTTCAAATTTTAATCGAAACAAAATCAGAACTGTTCTCTCGCTGCTTGGAATTATCATCGGTGTTGCATCTGTAATTGTCATAATGAGTATGGGTTCAAGTTCCACAAAACAGGTTGCAGATACTTTCGGCTCATGCGGTCTGGATATGATAAGTATAAACACAGGCTTCATGCTTAGACGAAGCAATCCGAATGCTCTTCAATACAATGAATCTTTCAGGGAAGAATTATTTGACTCTTTGCCGGGAATTAAAAAAGTCTGGTACAAAAATTCAATCAGCGGAACAATTGCCTGCAACGACACAAGTGCTTCTTCTCAATGTATGGCAGTTGAACCAGGATACATTGAAACTTACGGCATCAAACTTGAAAGCGGTGAACTTTTTTCTGTTACTGATGATGTTTACGGTTTACAGAAAATAATTCTTGGAAGTGATATTTCTTCTTCTCTTTTTCCAAACGGAAATGCAATCGGTAAAAATGTAACAATCACGATTGAAAAAGTTCCTTTTAATTTTACTGTATGTGGAATTTTAAAAGAACAAAATTCAGGAATGGAAAATACTTCTACAGCTTGTTTTATTCCGCGCGGATTTTATCTTAAGCAGGTAAATCCAAATGCCACTGCAAACAGCGTAATGGTTCAAGCTGTCTCAAGTGAAAAGGCAAGTGAACTTGTATCTTTAATTTCAAACTTCTGCGATACAAAATCAAGAACAGAAAATTCCGTAAATGTTTCTTCCATGCAGACAATGATTGAACAAATTAGTTCTGTCACAAAAACAATGAGCGTCATGCTTTCAGGGATTGCAGCAATTTCTCTTTTAGTCGGTGGAATCGGCATCATGAACATTATGATTGTAACGGTTACTGAAAGAAAGCAGGAAATCGGTATTAGAAAAGCATTAGGTGCAAGTCCTTCTATGATCCGTCAGCAGTTCCTGATTGAATCTGCAAGCATCACTTTAATCGGCGGATTTGCGGGAATTATTCTTGGAATTATTCTAAGCTTCACCGTTGAATTTGTGATGTCACTTTCTTACGTAATAAGCTATCAGTCATGCATAATTGCGTTCTTTTTCTCTGTAGTTGTAGGAATCGTGTTTGGATTAAGTCCTGCAAGCCGCGCCGCAAAACTTGATCCTGTAATTGCTCTTAGCGGTGAGTAGCTATTCCTCTTGAAATAAAGTCCATCTTTCGGATTGATTTTCTTGAAGGTCCTAAACTATCATTTGTTAGTTTTTCAAAACTTGACTTACGATTGTTAGTCTTTTCTTGTTTCCAGATTGGCTTTTCTGGATTTTTATCGCCTTTTTTCACATATTCAAGCCATTCTGCAGGCTCAGGAATTTCAAATCTTAACTTACGGCCGTTAGTTGGATGAGTAAAGACTAACGTTCGTGCATGAAGTGCCAGTCTATGGAAAGGATCTGTGTTTGCCCTGTAATTTTCATCTCCTGCAAGAGGGTAGTGCTTTGAAGACAAATGAGCTCGTATCTGATTTTTCTTACCTGTATCAAGTTCAAGCTCAAAAAGTGTATGAGTTTCACCGCGCTCAATAACCTTGTAATTTGTTCTTGCAGGAACAGTATCAGCTTTATCATCTTCACGATTTTTTACATATCCAACATGAAAAGCATTTTGTGCCAGAGGTTCATCAATCAAACCGCTATCTGGAAGATATTTTTCTTTACTCTTTGGATTTTCTGCAACAGCACGATAAAGGCGCTCTGTTACCATTTTGTGCCATGTTTTCATAACTTTTTTCTGAACAGCTTCATTTAAGGCAAACATCATTACGCCGCTTGTGTCACGATCCAAACGATGAACAACATAAGGCTTATGCGTAGAAGTTAAAACGCCCCTCTGCCTCATAATTTTTTCAAGAAGCTCCTGTGCAGTCCTTACCTTGCTTCCAGGATACGGAACCGAAAGAAGTCCCGTCGGCTTGTTAATTACAACTATATCGTTGTCTTCATAAATAATTTCAATCTTTTCTCTGCCGTAATCTTTTTTGTGTTCACGTTTATATTGTGTGCTTGCCTTAACCATGGCGCACATTATAATCATTAATGAAAAAAAAAACAGACCCTTGCGGGCCTGTCTAACATCAGATAATTTCTGAACTTAGAAACTTACCTTTGTTGTTGTACCGATTGATGCCTTTGCATCCTTATCATAGTTGAAGAAAGCTCTTACATTTGCTTTTCCAACATTGAATACTACAGAAGGTGTTACGCTATATGTTGTATCCTTATTGTCTTCTTCGAATGTTTTAATTCCTGCTTCAAGTACAACAGAAACTACATCTGTTACCTTGTATGAAGCAAAAGGATAGATTTCATATTCATTTGCATCTTTAATCAATGTTTCATATGCAAGAACACCAACTTCAAGTTCATCCTTCTGGAAAGCTACTTTTTCACTTACTTTCAAGAGGAAAGTCTTATCTCCAGACTTGTCTGTTAAACCAGTAAGATCTTTACTCTTGTACAATGCTTCAACTTCAAGCGCAATATTTTCAATGTCCTTGTATTTGAAGAATCCGTAACCCTGACCAGAAAGGCTGTAACCACCGGCAACTGTAATTACATCATCAACATACTTTGCACTGAATGCTAAAATCTTTTCATTAAACTTAACCTGTCCGGCTTTTGCTTTACCACTTGTAACTTTTGAATCTCCAGCTGCATATTTATCTGCATTAAGAGTTGAAAGCTGTGCTGTCAAAAACAGATTATTTACAGGAACAAAAGTAAAGGTTGCACCAAAAACATCTGTCTTTCCTGAATTTTCTGCAAGGTTATAGCTGTCATATCCGTCAGCGCTTGTGTATTTATCCTTAAGCTTTCCAGATACTACGATAAACTTATCATCAAAGAGCTTTGCATAACCAACTGCATATCTGATGTTTGCTCCATTAAAAAAAGGATTTTCTACAAGAGAATTTCCATCATTATCAAATGCTGTATATCCAAACTTGTTTGCCTGGTAACGAAGATTTACTCCATACTGCCCCTTGTCAATATCAAGATTCAATCTGAGTCTTGAGCTTGCATGACCATAATAATATCCGTCATGGAAAGTTGTTGTATCAACTGTTTCCTTGTCAAGATTTCCTTCAAGACCCGCACGGATATAACCGTTAAAACTAATGCCTTCTTCTGCAAATGCAGCAAAAGCAAAAACTGTTGTTAAAGCTGTAGCTAAAACCTTCTTTGTTAATCTTTTCATTTTATACTCCTTATTTTTCCGGCTTTTTATCACCTGTTTGATTGGCATAATATATATTTTTTTTATTTATGCCTAATACAAGTTTCTTCTAATCAGTTATAAGCCGAGAATATATCACTTAAAATGACATTTTTCAATACTTTGTCAAATAAAAGATAAAATTCCTAAAAATTAGACATAGCATGAATTCAATGTTATACTTTAATATACATATTATTTTGAGGTATAAAATGGATTTGCTTTTAACAGATGTAGAAATTCCAGAGGGAACAACAGAAATTACAGAAACAACTTTTCATAATCATCGCCTTGTTGCCAGTGTAAAAATTCCAGAGGGAGTTCTTGTTATTGGTGAACGTGCTTTTGCTGATTGTGTAAACCTCAAAAAAATTGAACTTCCGGAAAGTCTTATGGCTATCGGTAAGCAGGCTTTTATAAATTGTGTTTCTCTTGAAGACATTAATATTCCAAACAATATTGTTACTATTGAAGAAGGTACTTTTGAAGACTGTACAAATCTTGAATCAATCATTATTCATGAAAATGTAACAACTATCCGCGACAGAGCATTTGGAAATTGTACAGGAATTAAAAATCTTGTTTTACCAGATAATCTTATTTCATGCTCAGCAACTGCATTTCCAAACAGCAGAAAATATCTTCCAATCAACAAGTCTTACAGATACGAAGACGGAATGATGATGAATATTGTAAACGATATGCTTCTTTTCTATTCCGGTGAAAAAACAAAAGTTAAGGTTCCGGACGGGATTAAAGGGATTGCAGAGCGTGCATTTAAAGGAAGCCACGTAAAAACTGTACGTATTTGTGAAGGCGTAAAAAGCATCAGTGATGAAGCATTTATTCAGGCTGGAGAAAATGTAACGGTTATTCTTCCTGAATCAATTGAATATATTGAAAACAGTGCATTTGATAGTTCAGTTCATGTGCTGTGTCCGAAAGGAAGTTACGCAGAAGGCTGGTGCCGCAATAATCCTGATTTTTCACAGCTTGAAGACCAGGAAATGTAATTTATCCTGCAGATACGAAGGCCCTTTTTAAGGGTCTTTTTTTATTTCCTGCACTTTTACTTCTTCAAATACCTTTTTATAAATCTCAATTTAATATATAATGCTCTGTTGTGAATTTAGAAAATCCTTTAATCGTACAGTCAGACAGAACTTTATTACTCGATGTTCATGCTCCAAAAGCTGAAGAATGCAGAAATGCACTCATTCCTTTTGCTGAGCTTATTAAATCTCCGGAACATCTTCATACATATCAGATTACGCCTCTTTCTTTGTGGAATGCAGCCAGTGCAGGTTTTTCAAGTTCAGACGCAATAAATGTACTCAACGAATTTTCAAGATATGACATTCCGCAGTCTGTGTCAGTATGGATTCAGGAAACTTCTGACAGATTTGGAAAGCTCCGCCTGATTGAAGCACCATCTGTTATTCACAGCGACGGCACCAAAGAAGAATATCTTTATCTTGTTACTTCTTCGCCTTATGTCTACAAAGAAATTGAAGCCAACTCTTTTGCAAGAAAGCAGCTTGTTCCACAGTCGTTTGAAGAACCTAATCAGTATGGATTTAAACTTCTGCTTACTGACCGCGGAACCGTTAAACAAAATCTCTTAAAACTCGGCTGGCCTGTAAAAGATGATGTTCCCCTCGTGGACGGAGCACCGCTTGAAATTAATCTCAAAGAAAAAACTTCATCTGGTGCAGAATTTAAAATCCGCGGATATCAAAAAGAAGCCGCTACATCTCTTGTTGGAAACAAAGGTCCCGGTACAGGATTCGGTACAATCGTTCTTCCTTGTGGTGCCGGTAAAACAATCGTCGGTATGACAATCATGTCGATGCTTAAAACAAACACACTGATTGTTACAACAAACATTAGTGCCGTTCATCAGTGGATTAACGAACTTCTGGATAAAACAAATCTTACTCGTGACCAGATTGCAGAATATACCGGCGAAAACAAAACGATTCTTCCTGTTACTGTTGCAACTTATCAGATTCTTACATGGAGACCAGACAAAACCGGTCCATATCCTCACTTTGCTCTTTTCCGCAACAACAACTGGGGACTCATAATTTATGATGAAGTTCACATGCTTCCGGCCCCTGTTTTCCGTGTTGCAGCAGAAATTCAGGCAGTAAGACGAGTAGGGCTTACAGCAACTCTTGTTCGTGAAGATGGATGTGAGGGCAATGTGTTCTCTCTTGTTGGTCCAAAAAGATATGATGTTCCATGGAAAGAACTTGAAAAATCTCAGTGGATTGCAACGGCTGAATGTATTGAAGTGCGCCTTCCTTTGAGTCAGGAAAAAGAAATCGATTATGCAGTCGCAACAAACAGAGAAAAGCACCGCATAGCAAGTGAAAATCCTGTAAAAATTGAAGTCGTAAAATCACTCGTTGAAAAATTTCCTGAAGATAAAATTCTCATAATCGGGCAGTACATTTCACAGCTTGAAGAAATTGCACAGCTTCTTCACACACCGATTATCACAGGAAAAACAAAAAATGCAGAACGAGACCAGATTTATGCTGATTTTAAAGAAGGCAAACACAAGGTTCTTGTTGTAAGTAAAGTTGCAAATTTCGCGATTGATCTTCCGGACGCAAGCATGGCAATTCAGGTAAGCGGAACTTTCGGAAGCAGACAGGAAGAGGCTCAGCGTCTTGGAAGAATTCTTAGACCAAAAGAAAGAACTTCAAGATTTTTTACATTAATCACACGAAATACAGTAGAAGAAGATTTTGGAAGCAACAGACAGAAATTTCTTGCAGAACAGGGATATTCATACAAAATCATCAGAAACTTTACTGCCACTGGACTTGATGAATTAAATGAACCGGTTTGCATCCAATAAAATCAAAAGGATTACCAGATGACTACAGATCCAAAAGTACAGCGAATCATAGACTGGAGAGAAACTCTTAATACTGCAAGCGATGAAAAATTCTTTGACATAATGCATATTTATCTTGGAGAAATTAAAACTCCTTACAACAAACAGAAACTCATCGAACAGCTGAGCTCTTTTTTAAGAAACGAACAGAACAGAGAAACAATTTTTTCACTTTTAACTGATGAAGATATAAAAATTCTTACTGCTATAAAATATATTCAAAACGCAGAAATTTCAAAAATAGAAAAATTTTTTACACCTGTTTTTTCTCTTGGGGATCTTTATTCAAAACTTGCAAATCTTGAAGAGCGACTTTTAATTTTTACAAAAAACTCTGATGGTAAAAAAATCGTTCAGCTCAATCCGCTTTTAGAAGATAACTTAAATCCATATCTCAGTCTTGAAAATTTAATCAGCGAAGAATCTTCCGACTTAACTCCAGATAAAGCAGAACTAAAACTTTCACCTTCTGTAATTGCAGTTTTTCTTTCGTTTCTTTCAGGCAAAAAAGAAATCTGTAAAGCAGATGGTTCATTAAAAAAGAAACCGCTTGAAGAAATTTCGCAGATTTTTAAAACTGATGATGTTCAGCTTTTTGTAAATCTTTATAAATCACTTTCAAATCTTTCTCTCATAAATGATTTCAATCATCTTGAAAAATTTGCAGACCTCGATTTTGTAAATCAGCTTTCATATTTATGTGCAGCTTATGCAGGACATTTTTCGCGAACAACGATTCAAACTAACGCACAGCTTTTTCTTCAGACTCTTTATTTTGCAAAAAATAAATTTTATACAAAGCAGAAAATTTTTGAAATCGCATTTTTAATTAAGGAAAGCATAAACGATTCAATTCCTTCAGCAGGTAGATTTTCAAGAATGATTGCTGCCGCTTCAACTTCTTTATCTGATTCTTTTGACAGCGGACTTTTTGAACTTATGACAGATGCCGCAATTTCTTACGGAATAATCTGCCCTTCAAAAGAAAATAAAGATGCTTTTTTTATTAATGATATTTTTTCACTTCCATCTGTTGAAGACAAAAGCAATCTCTTAAATCTTGATGCGGGCTTCAATGTAACAATTATGCCTGGTCTTACGCTCAAGGAATATCTGCCGCTTATAAAATTTCTCAAACCGCTACAGTGTGATGTCTTAAGCATTTTTGAAATTACAAAGCAGTCCGTAATTAAAGCATTCGATCTTGGGCTCAAAAAAGAAGATATAATCAGTCTTTTAAAAACTTATACATCGTTTGATATTCCACAGATTCTGCAGATGAATCTTGAAGAGTGGGAATCTTCATATGGTTCTGCAGCATTGTACAAAGGATTTGTGCTTAAGCTGTCCACAGAAAATTCTTTCCTTGCAGAAAAAAATCCGTCATTTGCAAAACACATTATAGAAATTCTTGCGCCTGGTGTTTATCTTCTTGATTTTGAAACGGATGAAGAAACTCAAAATGCTGTTGCTGAAATCGGGCTGGATTTTATTGGAACTATAAAAAATAACAAAGAGCAGATTCAGTTTCTTCCTTTTGCAAGATTGAATTCGCAGAGTAATTTTAAAGCAGAAAAAATTGAAACTAAAAAATTAAATTCAATTGTTCAGCAGAAAAAATTTCTTGATCAGCTTAAAAAAGAAACAGAAGCTCTTGAAGCAACTTCAGACCAGAAAGATGGTTTGATTGACAGAATTAAACGACGCACTATTTTAAGAACTGAACAGCTTCGTCCTGAATCAGTAAGATTTGAACTTACAGAAGCAACAGGCATGGATTTCACTGGAAAGATTCACATTCTTGAAGCAGCAATTCAACAGTCAAAAATGATTGAAATTGAACTTGCCGGCAAAAAAGAAAAAATCACAGGATACGCAAAAGGGCTTGTAAAAAATTCACCAGCCCCAATGCTTTTTATGACACATAAAAATTCTAAAGATGAAACAGTCGAAATTGAAATCGAAATTGCAAAAATCTCTTATCTTAAAAAACTCAGATATTCCTGACTATTTACTTAATGCAGTACGCTGATTAATTACAGTTTTAAGAGATGCAACGGCTTCCTTAAGATTATTATCGCCTTTTCCAACAAGAGATGCTTCACATGCGGAACTTGCAGTTGTAATCTTCCCAAGAATTTCCTGTTCAAGCTTTGCAGAAAAAATATCTTTATCAATAATTTTAAATGCTTTTGCTTCTTCTGCCAGATCTACAATCAGCTGCTTTTCTGTCTCATAATCATTGTTAAGCATTGAAGACTTCTGCAAAAGAAGATCCATATATAAATTAATTTTATCAATTAAAGAAGGTTCACTATTCTTTTCTTCTGATTTTTTAAAAAGTCTGTCAAAAATCATGTTCCTATATTACCAAATTTAAGGGCGAGCCACAACCTCATCTAATCTGCTGATAAGTTTAAGCGGACTGAGGCTGAAATTATTCTTAAACTCTGTAGAAAGTTTTCCGTGAACAAGACTTGCTGTTACCGCTGCATTGATTGTGTTATATCCCTGAGCAAGAAGAGCAGAAATCAAACCTGCAAGAACATCTCCGCTTCCTCCTTTTGCAAGTGCCGCTGTTCCAATCGGATTAATATAAAATTCAACCCTGCTGTTTTTGTCTGACCAGGAAGCAATCATTGTATTAGCACCTTTTAAAAGAAGAACTGCTTTTTTATATTTTTCACAAAACTCTTTTGCAAACTTTATTTTTTCTTTAAGGATTTCATTTACTGTCACATCCACAATTCCGCATGATTTAAGCAGCGCTGAAAACTCTTTTGGATGAGGTGTAATTACACATTCAAATTTTTCAAGTAAATCTGAAACTTTTGTGCTGTAACAAATGTCTGCATCAAGAATAAATTTTGTTCTCTTTTCTGCTGCAAAATCTAATGCCTGCAAAATATATTTTTCAGCATATTCTGTATTTCTTCCAAGTCCCATTCCAATTGCAATTGCTGAAGTATTTTCCGGAATTTTTTCTGACGACATTATTTCTGCACTTGAAGATTTATTTTCACCGACCATTGTTACAAGTCCAGCTCCAAAATTCAAAGCAGCAAATGATGCAATCTGTGCAGCACCCGCTTTTTCACCACTGATTATTGCAGCATGACCAAAGGAACCTTTATTAACATTCTGCTTTTTTCTGAACGGCAAAACTGCATCTGAATACTCAAGAACAAATGAATAAGGCAGGAAAGTTTCAGTTTCAAATGCGTCACGGCTTACTCCAAGATCTGCAACTGAAATTTTTCCAACAAAGTCTTTTGCAATATCACTGTAAAGCGAATATTTTAAAGCTCCCATTGTTACAGTTTCATCTGCAAAAAATATTGTGTTTCCATTACCGTTTTCATCCAGACCACTTGGAACATCACATGCAACTTTGTATGCATCATTTTTATTTACGCTTTCAATTACTGCAGCCGCTTCCGGTAAGAGAGGAAGTCTTAATCCACTGCCGAAAATACAGTCTACAATTACTTCAAGATCAAAGCTTTTTTCTTCAAGGAAAGAATCCAGCTCGTAAATGTCTATAAATCTTACACCGATTTTTTCTGCACGTAATTTCTGAATTTTACATAATTCAGATTTTGGCTGTGAAACCTGACAACAAACGACCGATAGTTTATGTGATATTAGCCTTCTTGCAAGCGCATAACCGTCAGCACCATTATTTCCTGAACCACAAAGAACAAGAACTGTTGGCCTTGATATATAACGAACGTTTGTTAGTGTATGTTCTGCAACGACTTTTTCTATTGCACCTGCAGCATTTTCCATCATTATTTCTTCTGAAAGACCGCAGGTTTCCCTTATATTCTTATCTAATACTCTTGTATCTAAAAATAACTTATTCATTTGCTGTTATTTTAAATAACAAACGATAGTTAGTCAAGAATTATTTATAAATATACTTTTATAATTAGGGCATAAAAAAACCGCCCCTTACGAGACGGCTTATATTTTATTAAATCATTCTCAAATTAGAGAGACCACTTCCAGTATACTGGAACTTTAATCTGCTTAACAGCATAATCTTTAGAACCACCTTCTGCATAATCAAATTCAATGCCTACAGAATTGTGTTCGTCGATTGTATAATCAAGTGTTACACCAGCTAACCATGCGTTCTTATCAAGACCAATTCCATTATCTTTTCCATACATAAACATCTGGAACTTTGCACCAAGAGCAAGAGCTTCTGTTGCTTCATAACCAACCATTACACCAAAGTACTTGTCAAAAAGTTCTTCTTTATCAAGACCGATAACTGTTTCTGCATCAAAGCGGAATGCGCCTGTTTCATATGCAAGCTGTGCATTGATGATGTTTTCTCCAGTTACATGCATATCTTCACAAAGAGCTTCTTTTGATTTTGTATTTGTAAATCCTGCACCGATTGTAAGTCCATCTACAATATTAGGGAAATTCAATGTGAAGCCGATAAGTCTCAAATCTTCATTAAGCAAATTCTTTGCTGTAAATCCAACCTGGAAAGCAGAACCTGTATAAATTGCACCAATTCCAAAGTTTACATATCTTGTGTCTCCACTTCTAAGATCCTTTCCCTTAAGCCAGTTTGCTTTACTTGCATCAAAACCATCCTTTGTAAACTCTAATGGTAATGTTACTGCAAGACGAAGAGCTCTGTTAAACATTTCAGGACGATAAATTGCTGTAAAACCATCAGAACCGATGTTTCCACCTTCCATTTCATCATCTACAATTGCAAGTACCGATGCATCAGAATAGATATTGTCATGAAGGCCGATTGTCAAAGCCTGAATCAATCTCCATTCCATGTACCAGTCATCGATGTAACCATCAAGGTAAAAATCTTTTGTTCCATCTTCATAATCTTTTTCGACACCGATGATTGTTGTAATTGATGCGTCTACATGTTCTGATTTGTATTCAACATGCATTTCATCTTTGATTCCAGGAAACTTTGTTTCAGAATCATCACCTGTTTTTTCCCATACAGCATCTTCTTCAAAAAGCTTGTTG